>OFGA01001388.1_pt1 | contig 16699 bp, 17 predicted proteins | sample 1521471 | NCBI WGS metagenome assembly OFGA01 (sample SAMEA3504086, study PRJEB24116) | mouse gut metagenome | biome: mouse gut; feature: mouse-associated habitat; material: faeces | place: Denmark | collected 2011
AAAACGGTCGCAGTCACAGCCCACTTTACAGCCCGGTCTGCCGCAGCCGTATTTCACGCCGCGGTCATAATAAATTTCCGAGCACGGGCCGCACGGGCCCGCGCCGTGCTCCCAGAAATTATCACACGCTCCCGTCTCCGGATCGCGGTAAAACCGGGTGATGCGCTCCGCAGGGATTCCGATGTCCCTGTTCCAGATCGCAAACGCCTCGTCATCCTCCCCGTAAACAGACGGATAAAGCCTGTCCGCCTCAAGCCCCAGCACTTCCGTCAGAAACTCCCACGACCACGTGATCGCTTCCTTTTTAAAATAATCACCAAACGAAAAATTTCCGAGCATTTCAAAAAATGTCAGATGTCTCGCCGTCCTGCCCACATTCTCAATATCACCGGTGCGGATACATTTCTGACATGTCGCAACTCTCCTGCGCGGCGGTAGCTCCTGCCCCGTAAAATAGGGCTTGAGCGGCGCCATACCCGCATTGATTAAAAGCAGACTTTTGTCATTGTGCGGTACCAGCGAAAAACTCTTCATAACAAGATGTTCCCTGCTTTCAAAAAAAGCAAGGAACATCCTGCGCAGTTCGTTTTCTCCGTAAAACTTTTTCACGACTTATTCCTCCAAAATATTCATCTGCCGTGAAGCAGATTCTTGTCTACCTGCGGTCACTCAGCTTCTTTCCCGCAAAAACGCCCAGCACCGCGACTGCCGCCAGCGCCAGAAATACCAGTAAATAATGTCCCAGCCAGCCGATAAAAGCCATACCGTCACCTCCGTTCCGTCCGTACGCATTTTCCGTGCAAATCAGGTCTGCCATTAGCGCAAAGCCCCGTTCTCCGGAAAACATTTCTGCATTTCAGTATAACGCAGATGTTTCTGATCCGTCAAGTTTCTTCCTGAATTTCAAATACCTGGTTCTCACACGCGATCTCCACGATTCTGTCCGCCATCGCCGCGTTTGAAATTTTTTTCTTATACTCCCGGATCCCTGCATAGTCCCTCCACATATGCATCGGAAAAACATAATCCACATCCACATGAGCAAGAAAATAATCCATCCCGAGCCCCTGATACTGCTCCTGCCTTGGATCCAGCGGCAGAAAAGCCAGATGAATCTTTTTCCCGGAAAGTCTTAGAATCTGCCCTTTGTAGGATGCCTCCATGGCGCCGTTGACAAGACCGCCGGCCCCTTCCCATTTCCAGTTGTTCAGATCACCGGCATGGAAAAAAGAAGCCCCGCCTGTCTCCACGTAAAACGCCACGCCCGCGTCCGTCGACCGGTATGTCTCAACAAAGAGATCTCCGATCCGGTACTTTTCATTCGCCGTCACATAGCGGATCTTTTCCCGCACCGCAGACGCAATCCCATGTTTTCTGAGAAAATTCGGACTCATCTTGCAGTCTTTTGAAAAAATATAGTGAATATCCGCATAGCGCTCTGCCCAGCGGAGCACATCCATGTCAAAATGATCCCGGTGCTTATGGCTTGCAAATACGTAGACAGGCGTGTCCGGCTCATATTCCGGAATCACGCCTCCAAAATGAAACCCGTTTACCCGGTCTCCTGCAAACCAGTCAAAAATCAGCACCTTTTCGTCCACCTCTATGAGAAAACAGCTGTGATGAATAAAAATCACCTTCATGTCAGAATCCCCTGCCTATTTCATACGCCCGATAATCTCATTGGCACGCCTGTATATCTCTTCCGGATCAAAGCCGATCTCAAAATGATTGTTCTCATAGAGCACTTTTCCGTTCACCATGGTGAGCTTTACATTCTGTTTACTGCCGCTGTAGACGAGATTTTTTATGATATTATTCTCCGGCTGCATATTCGGCTGCTTCAGATCAATCAGGATCAGATCCGCTTTCTTTCCCACCGCAAGGCTGTCACAATCCTGCAGCTGCATCGCATGTGCACCGCCCGTCGTCGCCATATAGAGAATCTCGTCCGCGCTGATGCACTCCGCGTCCATCTCCCGCACCTTTGCCAGAGTGGAAGTTAAAAACATTTCCCGGAACATATCCAGGCAATTGTTGCTCGCCGGTCCGTCCGTCCCGATCGCCATGGCGATCCCCTCGTCCACAAAACGCTTTGTCGGACAGATACCGGAAGCCAGCTTCAGATTGGAAGCCGGATTCGTGACAGCTGTAAGATGTCTTTTCCGGAAAATCTCAAAATCCGGCTCCTCGAACCAGACACAGTGATAACCGCCGCCGCCGTACTCATACATCCCAAGGCTGTCCGTAAGCTGCGTCGGCGTCATACCCCAGCGCTCCTTACACTCCTCCACTTCCAGTTTTGTCTCGGCATTGTGCACCCACACCGGAGATTTCAGCTTCCGCGCAAGATCTGCCACACCCTCCATCAGCTCCCTGGAAGTCGTGTATTCCGCGTGGAATCCCACCAGGAACGTCGTCAGATCACTCAGCTCCCGGACAATATGGTAGTTTTCCTCCATCAGCTCCACCGTACCGCCGTAATTATTGAGTCCGCTCGTCTGCACCGTCCGGAATCCCGTGTCCGCGGACGCCCTGGCATTCACCGGCGGGAAGAAATACATATCAAAATTGGACGTGATGCCACTTGTCAGATACTCCATAATTCCCAGAATATTCAGCCAGTATACATCATCCTCCGTGAGCTGGCCCTCGCGCGGGAAAACCTGCCTGTTGAGCCAGTCCTGCAGCGGAAGATCATCCGCATAGGAGCGCAGAAATGTCATCGCCGTGTGCGTGTGTGCGTTTTTAAATCCCGGCATCAGCAGGCCGCCTTCCACGTCAGTCTCACGGTCCCAGACAGGAAATGCCGGACGGCGCCGCATCAGCCGCCCCGTCTGTTTTCCCGTCCCCGATATAACAGATCGTATCTCCCTTTACCCAGAGTTCTCCCGTCACTATATCAAATTTATGATTTTCCAGCGGAATCAGAATCTTTGCATTGTAAAATCGTGTATTCATATCCGTCCCCGGCAGCCGCTCAGCAGCCGCCCTCCTCCTGCTCTTTTGCCATATTTATAATTACCTCAGTCACAAGCGCCTTAAACTGCGGCGCAACGCGGTCTGCCACCTCCTGCACCTCTTTGTGCGACAGCGGAACCGGTGAAATACCGCAGGCAAGATTGGAGATACAGGAAATTCCCAGCACCCGCATTCCCATGTGCCTTGCCGCAACCGCCTCGCAGGCCGTGCTCATCCCGACTGCGTCAGCGCCCAGCGTGCGGCACATTGCAATCTCCTGCGGCGACTCATACTGCGGACCCGGAAGCTGTAAATAGACCCCTTCTCTCAGCTCTATCCCAAGCTTCACGGCAGCCCGTTTCACGATGCGCTGAAGACCAGGGTCATATATCTGACTCATATCCGGAAACCGCACGCCGAGCTCGTCGATATTGGGTCCGCGCAGCGGTGACGGGACAAAGCTTGCAATCTGACCTTTGATCAGCATAAAATCCCCCGCGGCATTTGTCAGAAACAGAGTCTCCGCTCCCATCATCTTCATCAGTCGGACCGGAAGAACCACATCGGACATTTCGTAGCCCTCATAATAGTGAATGCGGCCCTGCATGCAGACCACCGGCACCTCCCCCACATATCCGAAGATGAACCTCCCCTTATGCCCCTGGACAGTTGATACCGGAAATCCCCCGATATCGTGGTAATCCAGCGTATCCTCCACTCGGATTCCGTCCGCATAATCTCCCAGGCCGGATCCCAGGATCAGGGCTGCCTTCGGGGTAAAACCGGTGCGGGACCGGACGCTCTCATAACACTTTGTCAATTTTTCAGAAACTGAATTCATCTTATCTCTCCCTGCTGTTTTTATTGTGCTGGTCATGTGAATCTGTTCGTTTTTTATGTTTACTATCTTATCATAAGAAGCGGGGTTTCACAACTATTTCCAGATCATAATTGTTTTTTGTGTCCTGCGATAGTATAATAAATTCAGGCAAAGAAACATTTATCAGGCGCACCGGACCTGTCCTCCATTTCATACGTGTGCGCAGAAACGGGGTTACCATGAAGAAAAAACATTTATCCATTTTATCTGTTTTATGCGTCTCACTGCTCTGTGCGTGCGGCACGCCATCCAAAGACGGCGGAACGCTCACCATCTGCGCGGACGGCAACGGTCTGACCGAGGCACATTTAGGCCCTATCCTGGCCGAATTTGAAGATAAATACCCGGATGTGGAGCTTGAAGTAGTCTATCTGCCGCCCGTCAATAACCAGGACAATGCCATGACAGAAGCCCGCACAGCGGCGCTGACGCGGACACGCACCGAACTGATGGGAGGAGAGGGGGCGGACATTTATCTCTTTTTTAACCGCGTCTCGGAAAACTCTGATCAGTACATGCTTTTTCCCAGTCTGGAGCGCCATATTATGGGAGGCATTTTTCATGATCTTGACTTTCTGTTTGAAGATTCCGGCTTTGACGGGGACGCGTACATCCCGGCTCTGAAAGAGGCCGGCAGATACGAGGGAAAATCCTATCTGCTGCCGCTCAGTTATACCTGTCCTGCACTGATCGCCACGGACGAAGGACTGGCCGCCGGCAGCTTTGACGAGGACGCAGCTGCCGCTGATACAACCGCATACGTGGATCAATTGCTGTCCCTGCCACCGGAGCAGCGCCCTTACCTGAATGTCACCGTCCCCTCGCTGCTGCTGAACACCCCATCCGTATCCCCGGTTTCCGTCGAAAACGCCGGAATCTGTCTGGAGACCCCTGTCTGGCAGGAAACCCTGAAACAGACGAAGCGGATTGTGGAAGAAAGCGGCGGTTCGGAAGATGATTTTCCGGCGGCCATGGATTTTGAATCGTGCATCCGCAACGGAGCATCAATCCTGGCAGGTGCTCCCGTCAATCCGGCTCACTCCCTAAGGCTTCTGGAAGACGGCGGTCATACCGCCAGGCTCCTGCCGGTTCCAAACGAAAACGGCAGCCTGACCGTTATGCCCTGCATCACCGCTGCCGTCTCAGCCGGCTGTGAAAACACCGGCGCCGCCGCCAGGCTTCTGCTCTTTCTGTTAAGCGACACGATTCAGGGCTGCGGGACACTGGAACACAGCGGAAACAGTGCCAGTCTGATGGTGGGCGGCACGAGCTGGCCGGTACGGCGCGGATGTGCGGCAAAAATGACCGAAAAACTAAGTTTACAGCCGGTACAGCCCGGTGAAATCAGCGAAACCCTGCGCGCCGATCTGACTGATATGGAAAACCGTGCAGATACCTGTCGTCTTGCCACCATCTATGACGGAGAGCTTTATTCCCTGATACAGCCGTATCTGGAAGGAACCGCAGACTGGGAGGAATGTTATGCAGCAATCGAAAAAGAATGGTCCTATCTGGACGAATAAAACCAGATCTCTGAAGCGCCTGTCTCTCTTAAGACGCAGACTGCTGACCGGCGGACTGCTGATTCTGCCCATCCTGCTGGGCACCCTGATTTTCTTTGTCCTCCCGTCCGCCATGGTCATCGGCTATTCCTTCGGACTGGGCGGCGGCAGGGTGCGTTTTGCCGGATTTTCCATCTATCAAAAAGTACTGCAGTCCGGATCATTTCTGCTGGCGGCGGGAAATACCATAAAATTTCTCGCACTGGGCGTGCCGTTGCTGCTGGCGATGGGACTGGCACTGGCGCTGCTGCTGCACGGCGCCTTTCCCGGTACCCGCCTGTGCGGCCGCACCATTCTTCTTCCGCTGGTTCTTCCGATCGCAAGCATCGTGATGGTGGTTGAATGGCTCATTCCTGCCCGCGTTCTGGAGAGCTCGTCTGCATTTCCGGTTCTCCTGGCACTGTATCTCTGGAAAAACTGTGGTTACATCACCGTACTGTTTCTGGCGGGTCTGGCCATGATTCCCAGTGAACTGTATGCCGCAGCCGCCATGGAAGGAGCTGACCGGCCCCGGCAGCTCTGGTACATCACCCTGCCGCTACTTGCGCCGTCATTCGCTTTTTCGGCTGTGCTCGGCGTCATTAATAGTTTTAAATCGTATCGGGAAGCTTTTCTGCTGGGCGGAAAGTATCCGCATGAGAGCATTTATCTGCTGCAGCATTTTCTGAACAACAATTTTGAAAATCTGAATTATGCCCGCCTGGCGGCAGCCTCAGTACTGACCGCCCTGCCCATTGTTCTGGTAACTGTCTGTATCCTGCTGTTTCAAAGGAGGCACACATGAAAAAAACGATCCGTAAATGCGCCGGCTCACTGACGCTTCTTTCTGCCGCCGCAGCCGCCCTGGGGCCTGTGTTCTATCTGCTGTGGGGCTGTATCGCCCGCCCGCAGGGATTCTTTCTTACTTTTCTGCGCACACCGGAATATCTTTACAAATTCTGGAACAGTCTGGGAATCTGCGCCGCGATCACGGCCGGACAGCTGGTGGTCAGCTGTATGGGCGGACTTGCCCTGGCAAAATATCCTCTTCCGTGCAGGCGCTTCCTGCTCGGAATCCTTGTGGTCGTCCTGCTGCTTCCGCTGCAGGTCACTCTGACGCCATCCTATCTGATCCTGGACCGGATGGGGCTGCTTGACACCGTCTGGGCACTGATCCTGCCTGCAGTGTTCTCTCCGTTCGGAACAATTATTATGTGGATGACATTTCGCGGCATCCCGGATGAACTCATGGATTCCGCTCAGATGGACGGCGCCGGCCCCATGAAACTGCTCTGGGAAATTATGGTTCCGGCTGGGCGCACCGGAGCCGCAAGCGTGCTCCTGCTGACCTTTGTGGACGCATGGAACATGGCGGAACAGCCGATGGTATTTCTGCGGGATGTATCAAAGTATCCCTTAAGTGTATTTCTGGCTTCGCTGGACCGGAACAATTTCCCGCTCAGCTTTCACAGCGGTCTGCTTTCCATGCTCCCTGCGGTTCTTCTGCTTCTGAACTTCCGCGAGGAACTGATGGAAGGCGGCGGACTTATGCTGGAAAAATAAAACCATATCACCTGCACCCGCAGGAAAGGAGTATTTCATATGAGTCGTGAAAAACATCTCGCAAAAGTCCTGTCTGTCTGGACCGGCATAATTCTTCTGATCTGTACGATCGCCTCACAGATCATCTACCGGCAGATGCTCCCCGTCGTCCGGGCCGTGGAACCGCACTGGCAGAAAAACGGATTTGTTCTTCCACGGGAAGCTCTCTTTACCAGCCCGGAAGGAACCTGCGTTTATTATATTGAAGAACAACAGAACCGCTCTGGCCCCGGATACCTGATCCGGGCAGTCCTTGTAACCGTACAGTCCGAAAACCCTGCAGACGGGACTGTCATTGTCCGTGGAATCTACGACCCCGGAAAGCAGTATGCCGCCAGCACAGACATTACACCTGTCGACGGAATGGAAGTGAAAATTGCGCCATGATTTCCGGCGGTCTGATCATTCTCTATTCCGATTCTGTCCGCAACGCGGGAATATAATATCCTGATAAATGCCCTGTTTTCTGCCATAACAAAGAAATACCTATTACAGCTGTCTGTTGTTCTCCACCGAAACCAGACAGCGGAACAGTCTGTCATCACACTCTGCGGTACTCCATTCCAGACACATTACAATCAGACACACTCATCCCTGCCACTATCACGGCTGCAATCTCCTGATTGTCGTCAAGCAGTACCAGATCTGCATCTTTTCCATCTGCGATAAACCCCTTCCGATCCGATATCCCAAGCAGATTCGCCGGATTCTCCGTCAGCATCGGCAGAATGTCCTCAAGCGGAAGCCCTGTCCAGGACAATAGGTTTTTCAGCGCAAGCTTCTGCGTCAGTGTACTTCCCGCCCTGACTCCGTCTGACGCCAGCTTTGCGTCTCCCGCCTCCACAATCACCTCGTTCACACCCAGGTGATACTTTCCGTCCGGCAGCCCTGCCGCCATAATCGAGTCTGTGACAGCAATGACCCGGTCCGTTCCTTTTGTCTTAATAATCAGCCGTACTGTCCCGGGATGCAGATGCCTTCCATCGCATATCACTTCACAGTATGCATCCGATTCCAGCGCTGCTCCCAGAACTGCAGGCTCATGCTGATGCAGCAGCCGCATGGCATTCCCTGTGTGTGTAACTGCGCGCACGCCCTGCCTCACCGCCCTCATGGCCGTGGCATAATCCGCGCCGGAATGTCCCATTGCCGCCACAATTCCGATCCCTTCCAGCAGCGGAATCATTTCCAGCACCCCCGGAACTTCGGGAGACACGGTCATATAACGGATACCGCCCTCCGCCAGCTTCTGGTAGTGTTCTGCCAGACTTATATCCCCCTCCCGCAGAAGCTCCTCCGGCATTGCTCCCTTGTAAGCAGATGCCAGAAACGGACCTTCCAGATGAATTCCCAGAAGCTCCGCTCCCCTGCGCTCCCCTCTCCGGTACAAATGGTACTGTCTGATACACCACTCTGTCTGCTCTTTCGTATCCGTCAGCACAGACGCCAGCCAGGAAGTTGTCCCGTTTTTCGCAAAAAAACAGCCTGTCTTCTCCAGATCATTTGCGGATGCACAGTTCACATCGATCCCCGTCGCTCCGTGTGTGTGAATATCAATAAATCCCGGAACCACTTTTAATCCAGCCGCATCCAGGACCCGCGCTCCGGCCGGAACCGTTTCCTCCGCAGCCATACAGCGGAGCTTTCCCCCGCGGATCTCAAGATTCCCCCTTCGAAACTGATGTCCCCTGTAAATCTCCCCGTTCACTATATAGATATCTTCCATTCTCTTCTCCCTGATACCCCTGTATATTCTCCTGCTCCTGTTATGTATTTTACACGGACCTCATTATGTCTGCCATCCGTTCAGAGGTGTCTGCCTTATATCTCATCCGGCAGTTTTGCCACAGCTTCCGTGATGCGCAGCAGCACATCCGGATGATTCTGCATCAGCGTAACCGGAAAGTGTGCGGAAACCTCCCCATAGGCTGCGTGACGGACCACGCTGCGGTGCCAGTCCCGGAAGCATCCCAGCCGTACCTTTCGGGCATGAAAAATCTCACGCATACCGATAGTAACTGCAAAACGCGGCATATCATCCACCGCCCCGTTCAGATCACCGATCGCATTGGCTGTCCTGGTTTCCCTGCTGATCTCAAGTACTCTGGTGCGAAGATTACAAAACGCTTCCGCGGACAGATTATCATCCGCCTCATTGAACGCGAGATGTCCGTTAATCCCGATTCCTCCAAAACAGATATCCACACCTCCCAGCTCTGCGATCAGCTCCTCCATCGCCTCAGGTCTGTGCGGATCCGGAAAAACCCTCTGATCCTCCGGCATCAGAAGATCCGGACAAATCTTCGAATACACGGTCCTGTTCATAAATCCACGGAAACTTAAGGAATCCTCCTCCGGAATCCACTCTTTCTCATCCGTGAGATACTCATCCATATTCAGGAACCATACATTTTTCAGACTGATTCCCTCCGCGTTCACAAGCTCCACAAAATAAGGATACTGACCCACGGGCCCCACTGGGCAGATCAGCACCGTCTTCTCCCCGAGTGCATTTTTTTGTCTGATCTCCTGCGCCATCTCCTCCGCGATAGCGCGAAATACCTCGTCATTATCCCCCATCACCACAACCGGAAGCTTTGGTTTCCGTAAAAATTCTTCTTTTCCATAGTAATAATATGCGTGCCTCATATCTCTTCCTTTCCCTGCTGCCTGTGCAGTCCTGTATACCTCTGTGTAACTTCCAGAACACGGTAAACATCCAGAAACGGCTGGGATTTCCGTTCATTTTTACAGACCAGCCCCCGCAGCGTCTCCCATTCTGCGCCTGCCGCTTCCTCCTCCCCGGACGAAAACAGACGCAGCGTCTCTGAAAACAGCTCCACATACCTTTTGTGATATGCGAGAACTTCCCAGAAAATAGTTTCCCAGCCGCCGGAGGAAGTGCGATGGCGCGCAAGACATGAGCCGAAATCCACACAGCACTGTTTCACACGCTCCATCTGTACTGCAATCTCCGCATTCCTGCGAGGCCCCTTTCCATTTACATAGTCACAGCCCCCCGGAACATAGAGATTTTCAAGATACTCAGTCACCTTCTCCCAGTCTTCCCCGTAACACGCCATCGAATATTCCCTGATAATCTCATCCACCGGACACCTGCTGTCAAAGAGTGCGCGCGCCATCACATAATCCGGCAGTGCATTTGGAAACGCTGCCCGCAGCTCCTGACAGCTGATATACCCGTCAGCTCCCATCTGACGCAGCTTCTGAATATCCCCGTATATCACCCTGGCCATATGAATATACCCGAAATCACCATAATGCGCCCGTCCGAGAGGGTAATCGTACACAAAACCATCTCCCCCGAAAACAGTCTGCCACCCCTTCAGAAACGCCATATTCTCTGCCAGCTTCGTCGGAAGTACAATCTGATTCCTCTGAAAAACCGGTATCCTGCCCGCTACTTCTTCCCCGGACTCCTCCGACATATAGCTCACTTCAAAGGTCCGGCTGATCGGGGCGAACATCAGCACAAAACGGTCCTCATTCTTCAGTCTCTCCGCCACCGGAGGCCATAACAGCTCCTGGTAAAGCAGAAATACAATACGTGTCCTTATCCCCTCCTCCGACAGCCTCCGGTCAATCTCATTCAAAAGCGATACATACTGGTCAGAAAGGGTTGTCCGCCTGCATTCCGGACATTCACAGAGATTATTGTAGTCATCGGCGAGCCACACATGCACATAATCAGTCTGCGGATTCTGCCTGGCATATGCAGTCACAAGCTCCGCAAACGCATCCACCGCGTCGGCATTGTGATAGCAGAGATTGGTATTTGCCGGCACTCCCTTATACAGGGATCTTCTGCCATTTATCATTGCCATCCTGTGAACCACACCGGCATCCGGAACCGCATCCTGCAGATCCCACGACACCGTGTGATACCCCAGCGCTTCCCCCGTCCAGCCGTGTCCGGCTTCATGAAGCAGCAGCCCTCGTTTTTTTACCGCCCTCTCCAGCAGCCGAAGATCCCTCTGTGCATCCCCGGGCGTATACTGCTCCTCTTCCTCATAAGGATTTTCCAGATGGCCGTACCAGCGCGCCAGAAACGCATAAGGCGTCTGAAACTGAAGGAAAAAACTGTTAAACCCGATTTTGGGAAGCCATTCGATATAATTCAGGATATTCTCAAAAGAATCCGCTCCCTCGATACATACACCGCGATGATAAAAAGATGCCTGTTTTTCATAAGCCGCCCGAAGCTTCTCCCTTCCAATGCAGGGTACAATCTCATACTCCGCAAGCGGAAGCGGAAAACGGCATCCAATAAAATGAAGATAATCATAAACCGCGAGAAGCAGACTCCTCTCATTATTTCCTGTAATACGTCCCCCTGTTTCCTCCATTTGTACCCGGTAACCATCGTTTTGCCCTTCCGGAAACAGATTTTCATCCACAGAAAATACTACATGATAATTTTCCGGCAGATCTTTCACCATGCGCTGCAGATATCCGAACAGTTCCTCTTCTGCAAAGCCTGCCGTCTCTGTCAGATTTTCTCCACAAACCATTTTACGGCTCCTTCCCGGCAACGGCCTCTCAGTGCTTCTTTTCTTCCGCGCTGCGCCATACATTTCCACAGTATGACCGCCTCCCGGTAAAAAACCCTGTGGAACAGACATTCAGGCTGCTCCACAGGGTCTGTTTTCCCTGCTCTCCGCGACAGACTATCTGCCGCAGTTACCAGATCGTGCGTCAGTTCCCCAGCGCTTCCTTCATCACATCAAACAGCACATAATTCTCCAGCGGCACCTCTCCCTCTACGTCTCCGCTGCTGATAAACATCTGCTGCTGCTTTGTGTAATAAGACTCCATGGTTCCGTCTTCAATCCCGCTCTTTACCGCGTCTGCACTGAACCATGTCGCATCGTTCGTCTCCACCAGACATGCCTCTTTATCCTTCGCACACTGCGTCGCATACAGGCCGACCGCATAATCCCAGTTTTCTTCCTGTGCAGCATACTGCATGGATTTGTAAAGGGCGCGGCTGAAGCGGACCAGAATATCACGGTTCTCCTCCGCATAACCCGGCAGACAGATCCAGCTGGAAAGGTTCACGGCGTCAGTCGCAAACTCAATCTCCACCGCATCCTCGACGTTATCCATAATCTGGCTGCTGTACGGATTCCATGCCGTGCAGGCATCCACATCGCCGGAAGTCATGGCTGCTACCATATTTGTCGGATCCATCTCATATGCCTCGATATCATCCATAGTCAGGCCGGAAACCGTCAGTGCACTGTTTAACGCGGTCTCGGAAGAGGAACCTGCATTATACGCGATCTTTTTGCCTTTCAGATCATTCACGGATTCAATCCCGTGAGAAGTGAGCACCACAATTTTATCTGTGCTATGCACTGAGCTCGGAGCAAAAATTGTCGCCTGGCCGTTAATACAAAGCCTGTGCGCACCGTGTCCGATGTATGCGAGATCAATACTTCCGCCCTCCATCGCTGCGATCTCGGAAGGTCCGTCCGCAAATTCCCAGAGCTTAATGCTAAGCCCCTCCTCCTCAAAATAACCCTGGTCCATTCCGGTCAGAACCGACCACAGGGACGCATAATTTGGCATGTAAGCGATATTCAGCTCCACTAACTCTCCCGGAGCACCTGCATTCTCCGTCCCGGCGTCCGCCACATTCTCATCCGCATCATCGCCTGCGGTCGCATCATCTCCCGCCGCATCGCTTCCTGTAGACGCATCGTCTCCGTTCTTCGCGCTGCCGCCGTCATCGCCACCGCATGCTGTCATGGAAACCGTCACAGCTGCCGCCAGTAACAGGGCATAAAACTTTTTCTTCATAATAGAAATCCTCCTTTAAAAATATTTCAGCCGCAGTGCCGGCATCCCCGTCCCTTCACAGGTATCCCGGGATTGCGAAGCATCTGTAACCTCACGCCGCCGCATGCCTCACTGCAGTCAGATACCCTATTTTACTTTCTCACTTCCAGAAATTCATGGTAAACCTCATTCCAGATCTCCGCCTTCAGCTCCAGAAACCGCTTATCCGACTTGGTCTCCTGTGTTCTCGGATATGGTATATCAATATCCACAATCCTCTTAATCCTTCCAGGACGCGCGCTCATGATAATGACACGCTGGGCCAGAATAATCGCCTCATCCACATCGTGTGTGATAAAAAAACAGGTCTTCTTCTCCTGTTCCCAGGTATTGAGCAGCTCTGTCTGAAGCTGGACACGGGTCTGCGCGTCCAGCGCGCCGAACGGCTCATCCAGAAGGAGCACCTCCGGATTTGCCGCATATGCGCGGGCAATTGCCACACGCTGCTTCATTCCGCCGGAGAGTTCTTTCGGATAGGAATTCTCAAACCCTTTCAGCCCCACCGCCTCAATATACTTCTGCGCGATGGCCTTCGCCTCCTCCTTCGGAACCTTCTTCATCTCGAGACCGAACATCACATTTTTCAGCACGGTCCTCCACGGAAACAGCGCATACTGCTGAAACACAACACCGCGCTCCACACCTGTGCCCTCAATCTTTCTGCCGTCGAGATATACGGCTCCGCTGGTCGGCTCCAGAAGACCCGCAATGATATTGAGCAGCGTGGACTTCCCACAGCCGGAAGGGCCTACGACACAGATAAATTCGTTCTCCTTAATATCCAGGCTGGCCCCGTTAAGCGCGACGGTCTTTCCATTGCGCCCCTGATACTCCTTGACGACATTGTCTATTTTTAATTTTACTAATTTATCGTTTCCTGCCATCCTGTTAATTTCCTTTCGATAATGTCAACAATCTTCACCAGAATTAATCCTATAATTCCCAGCAGAATAACGTACATCAGCATCGGCGCCGACTCAAAGGAATTGGCCAGCGAACGGATCCTCATTCCGATTCCCGCCTGCGCACCGGTGGATTCTGCCGCCAGCAGAGTGGTCAGTGCCGCGCTTAAGCCAAGACGGACCGCCGTGATAATAAACGGAACCGTGGCGGGACATATAATTTTAAGAAAGATATCAAAATCGTTCGCCCCGAGTACCCTCGCTGCCTTGATCAGGGTCACGTCAATATTTTTAATCCCCTGATAGATCGTAATACTCATCGTCATGAACGAACAGATCCAGATCAGTATGATCGCCGGCCTCTGACCGATACCGAATACCAGAACCAGCAGAGGTGCATATCCCAGCGCCGGTATATTGCGGATAAAATTGATCCACGGCTCTATAATTTTCTGGACCGGTGTATACCATGCCATCAGAAACGCAACCGGAAGCGACGTGACAAACCCCAGACCAAACCCGGCCGCCACACAGAGCATACTGCTCTGAATATCCTTCCAGAATGCCCCTCTCTCAATCATCGTTCCGACAGCGGGAATCACTTTGTCCACAAACGGAAAACTTCTTCCTGTTGTACTGCCCCTGGAGAGCAGCAGCCATACCAGCATGGCTGCACAGAAGGAGAGCAGCAGCCATATTTTATCGCTGATTGCCATTTTTTTCTTTTTCGTCGTATCCTCGCTCATATTACCCCCGTTTCCGCGCCAGACCCGCGCCTGATTCCATACTCCCGGACTTTCCTCTCACACATTCTCCCGTATCTTTTTTCGTCCCGGACCATCAGCGTGTGTGCTCCGGAATTTCCATCTCCGCATCCCCTGCACATTCAGGGAACACTCCTCACATTTCAGCCACAGCACGGATGCCCGTATCCGTCTCTCGTATGGCTGTTCTGCGCCGGATCCTTCATGCACAGATGAACGGCTGCGGTCGTAAACGTCTGCGGCAGCGCCAGGATACTGGCATCAGGTCCCACATATTTTCTCATGGCATCCGCCAGTGCCTCCTCAACCGTGGCTCTGGTCTTAAGCCCCATTCCCCTGGCGATTCCGGGCTCCCGCGCTCCCACGATATAGATGGCGCTCGTGTGCTCTTCCGCCAGATGCCCGCAGCTCATCATCGAAAAACCATGGAACGGGTGAAACGCATTCGCAAAACGGTATCTGCGTATGTACTCTTCCTTTGTGGCAAAATATTCTCCGTAGCGATTCATATCCGGCAGTATATTCATTGAGTCATGCTGGAACATTTCATAGAGCTCCCTCAGATACGGCCAGCGCTCCTCGTGGAACCATCCGTCACAGATGGACGGCACTATAAATACACAGTGATCACTCAGGATTCTCTTGTGGCGGATTACCTGCGCGGATAGCGCCTGCATCATCTGTACAGGGTTCGTGCCCATCCCGTCCCCGTAGTGAAAATTAGTGGGCATCCCGAAAACGACGATATCATACTTCTTCTCCGCCCAGTGCACGTATGTGCGCCTGTCCGCCATCTTCCAGCTCACCGGCTGCATCTTTAGCGCATATCCCGAATGAATCTCAATCTGCCGCGACTTTGTGTCAAGCACCGCATCACAGCAGAAAAATTTCTTTCCCATCTTTTCTTCCATAAACATGCCCTGCCGGTCAAACTTCTCCCGCATCACACTGTTCGTGGACACCGGCACAAAATCATCCCGGTGCATTACTTCCGGTACGTGATGAGCCGCAATGCTTCTCCAGTGGGTAATACCGGTCGCACAGTGCTTATATCCTCCCGAATACCCGCCGTAAGGATTGCCCTGGGTATGACCGATCAGAATCGCAACATCCGCATCATACACATATTTATTCATAATGACATGATCCCCGGCTTCCGTGTACCCGAGATCCTCAAGATGTGCATAATCCTCGCTGTCGTGGCTTGTGATGCGCCCGATCGGATAAAACTCTTCAAAAAGTGCATCCCCGAGTATCATGCGCATCTCTTTTACAGTCGCCCGCGGGTGGAGCCCGTTTGAAAACAGCAGAAGAATATCGCTGCGCTTTACCCCCACGCTGTAAAGCTCATCCAGACAGGCGCGGATCGCCACTTTCCGGTGCGACGTCGGCTGACAGCCTCCCTTGACGATATCCGGAATGACAATCACGACCTGATCCCCCTCTTTTGCGAGCTCCGTGAGCGTCGGCATTCCGATGGGATTGCGGATACTCTTCAGCGTCGCCTCATACAGACTGTCCCAGTCCTGCGGCAGACATTCCGGATCACTGACCGTCTCCCCGGGAATAAAAATATCCGTTGTGTCCGGCAGATCTGCTCCCATCATCCCGTGTCCGTACTCAAATTCCAGTCTCATAACCTTCTCCTCCCTTATCTGCCCAGGTACAGCCGGATGATCTCCAGATACTCTTCCGGATAAAAACCGATCTCCCCCTGAAAACGGGTCAGGGCGATCAGCCCTCCGTCTATCTCCGGGATTGCCGCGAGCATCGCGGCATTCTCCGCCTTCAGGCCTCCGCCATACACAATGTCCATCCCGCCTGTCCGCTCCTTCACAAAGCGCGCAATCTTCGCTATATACTCAGAATCCGCGGGCACTTTCCCCGGACCGATACTCCACACCGGCTCGTAAGCGATCACAACGCGGCTCTTATCCACTCCCAGGAGACCCGTGTCAAGCTGCCCGCCCAGCACCGCTTCCCACTGCGGCTGCTCTTCCGCCGTCTCCCCGATGCAGTAGACCACATCAAGCCCTTCCGCAAGCGCGCATTTTATCTCCCGGTTCAGAATACGGTTCACCGCAGCCGCATCCGCGACACCGGCCTCGGCGAGAATCCCCTTTAAATCATTCCGTTCCTCACAGTGTCCGGTCAGAACCGCCTCACAGCCGAGCGCCCTCGCCGCGG
>OFGA01001390.1_pt1 | contig 16690 bp, 16 predicted proteins | sample 1521471 | NCBI WGS metagenome assembly OFGA01 (sample SAMEA3504086, study PRJEB24116) | mouse gut metagenome | biome: mouse gut; feature: mouse-associated habitat; material: faeces | place: Denmark | collected 2011
CCCCTGCGGGGCAAAAATGCCCATCATCGGCCTGTTCGCAGGCGCGGTGTTCGGCGGGTCCGCTCTGGTGGCCGTCTCCGCCTTCTTCATCGGTATTGCCGCTGTAGTGATTTCCGGCATCATGCTGAAAAAGTTCAAAGCCTTTGCCGGCGAGCCTGCCCCTTTTGTCATGGAACTGCCCACCTATCATGCGCCCTCCATGGGCAACGTACTTCGTGCCACCTGGGAGCGGGGCTGGAGCTTCATCAAGCGGGCCGGAACGGTGATCCTGCTGTCTACCATCGTGCTGTGGTTCCTCCAGGGCTACGGCTTTACTGACGGCGTGTTTGGCCCGGTGGAGGACAACAATTCCTCCTTGCTGGCCGCTATCGGCAATGCCATCGCTTGGATTTTCTATCCCCTGGGCTGGACGGGCGATATGGCCTGGAAGGCCACCGTGGCCTCCTTCGTTGGCCTCACCGCCAAGGAGAATGTGGTAGGGACCCTCGCTACCCTCTACCACTTCGCCGGGGAGATCAGCGAGAACGGCGAGGAGATCTGGACCCTGGTGGGGGCGGACTTCGGCGCTCTCACCGCCTACAGCTTCATGATCTTCAATCTCCTCTGCGCCCCCTGCTTCGCCGCCATGGGGGCCATCAAGCGGGAGATGAACAACGCCAGGTGGACCGCCTTCGCCATCGGCTATATGTGCGTGTTTGCCTACGTGGCCGCTCTCATCGTCTACCAGATCGGCGGGCTGATCACGGGTGCCGCCAGCTTCAGCCTTTGGACAGTCGTGGCCTTGGTTCTGCTGGTGGGCATCCTCTATCTGCTGCTGCGCAAGGGCTGTCAGGGAGAAGAAAGCACCCGGCGGCTGACCTCCGTGGCCGCCGCGAAGTGACCGGCCTGGAAAGGAGCGACCGAATATGCCCGCTATACTGGGAAATGTCATCGTGACCGCCGCGCTGATCGCTGTTGTGGCATTGGCCGTCCGGTCTTTGTGGAAGTCCCGCAAGTCCGGCGGGGGCTGCAACGGCGACTGCGGGAACTGCCGCGGCTGTCACTAAAACTTCAAATTTTGCAAGACATGGTGAGGAGGCATGGGCAGCGGGATCTGCTCATGCCTCCTCTCGTTGGGGAGGAACGATTCTATGGCAGAATTACGGGAAGCCCATCTTCGCTATCTGCTGGCGATCTACGAATTGGGCAAAAGCACTCCAGACGTGGGGACGCAGGCCGTGGCAAAGGCTTTGAACTGCTCGAAAGCCTCTGTCACGAAAATGATGGCGACTCTGATGGATATGAACCTCCTGGTGCGGGAGAAATACGGAAAAATCTACCTGACGGACACCGGCTTCCTGCTGGCAAAGGATATGCTCCGGTGTGTCGAGCTGATTCATGAGCGGCTTCCGGCGATGGGGTTTGATTTGACCGAGGAAGAAGTGCGGGACTTTGTACGCACAATGGTGGTGAATCTGCCAGAGCATTGCCGGAGGCGGCTGGTTGGCAGAATGTGACAGCGGAAGGATTTGAACGGTTCGTTTCAGAGCATAATTTTCAAATCACACAAACAGCCCTGCTTGGCGGAAGCCTTGCGCCGCTGTGCTATTTGGAGGCGAGTATTCAGAAATGACAAAGAATGTGATCCTTGAACTGCTCCTTCCCTTCCTGGGAACTTCATTGGGAGCAGGATGCGTGTTCTTCTTAAAAAGAGGAATGAATCTGCTGGTTCAGCGGGCCTTGACCGGCTTTGCGGCGGGTGTCATGGTGGCGGCATCTGTCTGGAGTCTGCTGGTCCCCGCCATGGAACAGGCGGAGGATATGGGCCAATGGGCCTTTTTCCCGGCAGTTGCGGGGTTCTGGCTGGGTGTCCTGTTTCTGCTGGTACTGGACAGGACAATCCCCCACCTGCACCAGAACAGCAGTCAGCCGGAAGGTCCCCACACCCGCTTAAAACGGACCACCATGCTGGTGCTGGCCGTCACCCTCCACAACATCCCGGAGGGGATGGCGGTGGGCGTGGTGCTGGCGGGCTGGATGGCCGGGAATGAGACGATCACGGCGGCGGCGACCCTGGCCCTGTCCATCGGCATCGCCATCCAGAATTTCCCGGAGGGCGCGGTCATCTCCATCCCCCTCCGGGGGGAGGGCATGAGAAAGGGCCGGGCGTTTTTCTACGGGGTCCTGTCCGGCGCGGCGGAACCGGCCGCCGCCGTGCTGACCCTCTGGGTCTCCGGGCTGATCCTGCCCGCCCTGCCCTACCTTCTCAGCTTCGCGGCGGGGGCGATGCTCTACGTGGTCGTGGAGGAATTGATCCCGGAGGCCTCAGCCGGGAAGCACTCCAACCTGGGGACGCTGTTCTTCGCGGCGGGGTTCACCATCATGCTTGCCCTGGACGTGGTGCTGGGCTGAACGGGCTATGCCCTCGGAAACGCCGAAAACGCCTCTTGACAGATCGGGCGGGCTGTGTTAGCATAAAACCGAAGTGAATAAATGCCAGCCCGCGCCGCCTTTGCGGCACACGGAATAGGGTGAGACGCCCTGCGAGTCGGTCACTGTGATGCCTTTTTTGAGGATAAGTCAGATACGTGACGGCTGGCCGCATTCTGCCGTAACCGGAAGCGCGTTATCTGATCCGGCCTCGCCATCTTCTGGGGAGGCCGTGTGCGTTCCGCGCCCTCCGGCCCGGGACGCTTTTCCTTTTGCCTGGCGGCCCGGACAGCCAAGTGTTTCCGCCGGCGTAAAGGGGTTTCGCGCCGGGAAACAATATACTTTCTTCCTGTGCCGGCGGACGTTTGAGCGTCCGCCGGCGCGGAGGAAGCAGACCAAGCAGCGGATAACAAAAAATTTAGGAGGAGCGATCATGATGAGAAAGTGGAACAGACTGCCGGCGCTGCTGCTGGCGATGGTACTGGCCCTGGGCCTGACCAGCGCAGCCTTTGCTGCGGAGAGCAGAGGCTATGCCGATGTGGAAAAGCATTGGGGGAAGGAGTACATAGACACCGTTACAGAAAAGGGCCTGATCGATGGCAAGACTGCGGACGCCTTCGCCCCCGATGAGAACATGACCCGGGCCGGCCTGGTCTTGGCTCTGTACCGTTTGGCCGGATCACCCGCCAATGCGGCAGACGCCCAGAATCCTTTTGCAGACGTAGCCGATGACGCGAAATATAAGGACGCCGTCCTCTGGGCCTACGGCCAGGGCATCATCGCCGGAAAAACGGCGGATACCTTTGCCCCCGACGGCAACGTCCTGCGCCAGGAAATTGCCAAAATTCTAAACGTTTTCGCTGCCAAACAGATGAAGAAGGACAGCCTGACCAACCGCGTAGACGAGTTGTCCGGCTATCCTGATGCAGCCGAAGTGGCTTCCTGGGCCAAGGAGTGCATGAACTGGGCGGTAGCCAGCGAGTTCATCCAGGGGACCGGCGAGGGCAGGCTGGACCCCAATGGCACCGCGACCCGTGCCCAGGTAGCCGTTATCCTGTGCCGGTATCTGGACGATAACGCCACCGGAGACGCCTCCAAGGATGATCCCCGCAACCAGGACTGCACCAAGGAGAACGAACTGCTGGTCGTCAGCTTCGGCACCAGCTTCAACGAAAACCGGGTAGCCACCATCAAGGCCATTGAGGACGACCTGGAGAAGGCTTTCCCCGACTATGACGTCCGCCGCGGCTTCACTGCCAACATTATCATCGAGCATGTCTACCGCCGGGACGGCGAGCAGATCGACGATGTGAAGGAGGCTCTGGATCGCGCCGTAAAGAGCGGCGTAAAGAATCTGCTGGTCCAGCCCACCCACTTGATGAACGGCTATGAGTACGGCGACCTCCGCAATCTGCTGGAGAAGAAGTACGCCGGTAAGTTCGAGTCCATTAAGATCGGCGCGCCCTTGCTGACCAGCGATGACGACTTCGCCAAGGTAGCCAAGGCCATGGTAGACGCTGCCGCCGATGCGGTCAAGGATGACAAGACCGCCGTGTGCTGGATGGGTCACGGCACCTCCGCCGATTCCCACAGCATCTACGCCAAGATGCAGCAGGTGCTCAAGGATGCCGGAAACGCCAACCATTTCATCGGCACCGTGGAGGCCGCGCCTCTGGCGGAGGATGTGGTGAAGATGGTGAAGGAGGCCGGCTATGAGAAGGTCATCCTCCGTCCCATGATGATTGTTGCCGGTGACCACGCCAACAACGACATGGCCGACGAGAGCGACGACGAGTCTTGGTACTCTGTTTTCACCGCCGCCGGACTGGAGGTAGTCGAGTGCCAGATCAATGGCCTGGGCGAGATCAAGGCCGTCCGCGATCTGCTGGCGGACCATGCCAAAGCCGCCGTAGATTTGAAGGATGCCGGCATTATCAGTCAGCCCAACCCGGAGAATCCCGACAATGAGGAGGAGCCCAAGGCTCTGGCAGACGGCGTCTACAGCATCGAGGTGGAGTGCGAGCAGTCTATGTTCAAAATCGACAGCTGTGAACTGACCGTGCAGGACGGTCAGATGACCGCCAAGCTGGTCTTGGGCAGCGAGAGCTTCGACAAGATGTTCGCGGGCAATAAGAACGCTGCGAAACTGGCCGCCGAGGGCGTGGTAGACGGCGTTGTTGCCGGGGGCAAAGCTACCTTTACCCTGTCTGTGGCCGAGCTGGACAAAGCGCTGGACTACGCTGCCCACAGTGTAAAGAAGGACGAGTGGTATGACCGAACCTTGACCTTCATCTCGCCCGAGGCGTAACCAATTCCCCCAAGTTCAGAGCAGCGCCGCGCCGTCAAGAGCCAGCGGCGCTGCTCTAAAGCAGTTTTTGATCCAGGAGGAAATATACGGATGAAAAAGAAATATCTTGCCCTTTTGACCGCGTCCGCTCTTCTGCTGGCCCTCTTGCCGGCCTGCGGAGGCAAAAATCCCCCGCCGCCCCCGGAACCGGCCCCTGCCGGGATCGAAGAGCCGCCGTCTCCATCTGCCGATCCCCTCCCCCCGCCCGTGGAGCCGGAAGAGGAACCAGAAGCGGGACCGGAGACGAAGCCGGAAACTCCCGCGCCCTCCGTTTCCGATGAGCCCCCCTCCGCAGAAACTCCGGATGCCGGTCAACCGGATACCCCTGCCCCAGAGCCCCAGCCGGAACCCGAACCGGAGCCCGAGCCGGAACCGGCGGAGACCGTTCCGGAGGACGGGGCCTATACCGCCGCCGTGACGCTGGAGGGCGGCACCGGACGGGCGAAGGTGGAGTCTCCCGCAGCGCTGCGCTGCGAGGACGGGCGGTTCTGGGCGACCATCGTCTGGAGCAGCTCCAATTTTGACTACATGAAGGTGGACGGGGAGAAGTACGAGCTGATCAGCGAGCCGGGCGGCAATTCCACCTTTGAGATCCCGGTCGCCGCGTTCGACCAGAAGCTGGACGTCATCGCCGACACCGTGGCCATGAGCGAGCCCCACGAGGTGGAGTACACCCTGATCTTCGACTCCGCCACCCTTCAGAAGCAATGAGGAGAAATTCCCTATGAAGCGTTGGAAAATTTGCATTCTGCTGCTGGCCCTGTGCCTGTGCGCCTGCGCCCGGAAGGAGGCGGCGCCCCCTCCGGCGGAGGACCCCGCGCCGGAAGCCGGAGACGGCCGGGCGGCCTGGGGCTGGGAGGATCTGGCCTGGGAGGACCGTCTGGAACTGGAGTACGCCCAGAGCTTTTCCGTGGATTTTTCTGAGGGCGGGTATGCCCGTATCCGGATCGATCAGGAGACCTATCTGCTGTGCCCCGAGGGCCTGGAACCTCCCGCGGACACCCCGGAGGAGGTGGTGGTCCTCCGGCAGCCCCTGGAAAATATCTACATGCAGGCTACCGCCGCCATGGATTCCTTCTGCCAGCTGGACGCGCTGGACGCCGTGACCCTCTCCGGAACCAGGACGGAGGGATGGTACATCCCGGAGGCCCGGGAGGCGATGGAGGAGGGACGGATGGTCTACGCGGGAAAATACAACGCGCCGGACTATGAGCTGATCCTATCCCGGAACTGCGGCCTGGCGCTGGAGTCTACCATGATCTACCACGATCCGGAGGTCAAGGAGCAGCTGGAGCGGCTGGGCGTCCCGGTGCTGGTGGAGCGCTCCAGCTATGAGAGCCATCCCTTGGGACGGATGGAGTGGATCAAGCTCTACGGGGTGCTGATGGGAAGGCTGGAGGAGGCGGAGGCATTCTTCAACGGCCAGCTGGAGCGGCTTGCGCCGGTGCTGGAGCAGGAGAATACCGGCAAGACGGTGGCCTTTTTCTACATCACCTCCAACGGCGCGGTGAGCGTGCGGAAGCCGGGGGACTATATCGCCAAGGCCATCGATCTGGCGGGAGGCGTCTACGTGTTCCATGACCTGCCGGGCGAGGAGAACGCCCTGTCCACCATGAACATGCAGATGGAGTCCTTCTACCAGGGGGCCAAGGACGCGGACGTGCTGATCTACAACAGCGCCATCGACGCCAACCTGACCACCATCGAGGAGCTGGTGGCGAAGAGCGAGCCCCTGGCGGACTTCAAGGCGGTGCGGGCCGGCGACGTCTGGTGCACGGGAAAGAGCATGTTCCAGGAGGCGCTGGGCGTGGGGGATATGATCCTGGACATCAACGCCGTCCTCAACCAGGAGGACCCGGCGGACGGGGACATGAATTACCTGCACCGGCTGACGTGACGGGGGAGGGGACATCGTGAGAAAGGTATGGATACGGTACTGCGCCTGCTTCGGCCTGCTGGCGGCGCTGCTGATCGTGCTGCTGGTGTGGAACGTCTGCGCCGGGAGCGTGGACTTTACGGCGGCGGAGGTGCTGGCGGCGCTGGCCAGCCCGATGGCTCCGGGGATCATCTGGGGCATCCGGCTGCCGCGGGTACTGGCGGCGGCGATCCTGGGCGGGGCGCTGTCGGTGTCGGGGTTCCTGCTCCAGACTTTTTTTGCCAATCCCATCGCGGGGCCCTTCGTGCTGGGCATCTCCTCGGGCGCCAAGCTGACGGTCTCGCTGGTGATGATCTTTCTGCTCAGCCGGGGCGGGACGGCGGGGTCCATGGCGCTGATCGCGGGGGCCTTCGCGGGGTCCATGCTGTCCATGGGCTTCATTCTGCTGCTGTCCCGGCGGGCGGAGCAGATGAGTATGCTGGTGGTGGGCGGCGTGATGATCGGGCACATCTGCTCCGCCGTCACCGACTTTCTGGTGACCTTCGCGGACGACTCCAACATCGTCAACCTCCACAACTGGTCCATGGGCAGCTTTTCCGGGACCAGCTGGGACAGCGTGGGAGTGATGAGCTGGGTGGTGTTCCTCTCCCTGGGGCTGGCCTTTCTGCTGTCCAAGCCCATCGGCGCGTATCAGATGGGCGAGGTGTACGCCCAGAACATGGGGGTGAACGTCAAGCGGTTCCGGGTGGAGCTGATCCTGCTGTCCAGCGTCCTCTCCGCCTGCGTCACGGCCTTCGCGGGGCCGGTCTCCTTTGTGGGCATCGCGGTGCCCCATCTGATCAAGAGCCTTTTCCGGACGGCGAAGCCCATCGTCATGATCCCGGCGTGCTTTTTGGGCGGTGCGGTGTTCTGCCTGGGGTGCGACCTGATCGCCCGGACGGTGTTTGCGCCTACGGAGCTGAATATCAGTTCCGTGACGGCCGTGTTCGGCGCGCCGGTGGTGATCTACCTGATGGCTTCCCGGAAGAGCGGCCGGGTGAGGGGATGAAGATGAGAGAAGTTTATCTGCGTACCGAGGACCTGGCCGTGGGGTACGGCGGCAGGCCGCTGATCCGGGAAATTAGGCTGGAGCTGGCCCGGGGACAGATCATGACCCTGATCGGGCCCAACGGGGCCGGGAAGTCCACCATATTGAAAAGCGTCATCCGGCAGCTGGAGCCGGTGGGCGGCGCGGTATATCTGGACGGACGGGACATGGCGGGGCTCTCCGAGCGGGAGACGGCCCGGCGGATGAGCGTGCTGATGACCAGCCACGTCCGGCCGGAGCTCATGACCTGCGAGGACGTGGTGGCCACGGGGCGGTATCCCTACACCGGGCGGCTGGGCATCCTGGGCCGGGAGGACTGGGCGAAGGTGGAGGAGTGTCTGGCGCTGGTCCAGGCGTCCGATCTGGCGGAGCGGGATTTTTCGCGGATCAGCGACGGGCAGCGGCAGCGGGTGCTGCTGGCCCGGGCGCTGTGCCAGGAGCCGGAGGTGCTGGTGCTGGACGAGCCCACCTCCTTCCTGGACATACGGCACAAGCTGGAGCTGCTGGCCATTTTGAAGGATATGGTCCGCTCCAGGGACCTGGCGGTGGTGATGTCCCTCCACGAGCTGGACCTGGCCCAGAAGATCAGCGACTACGTGGTCTGCGTCCGGGGGGACAGGATCGAGCGGCAGGGAACGCCGGAGGAGATCTTTACGGCAGACTACATGATGGCGCTCTACGGCGCGGCCCGGGGGAGCTACAACGCGCTGTTCGGATCGTTGGAGCTGGAGCCCGCCGGGGGCGCGCCCAGAGTGTTCGTCATCGGCGGCGGGGGGGCCGGGATACCGGTCTACCGGCGGCTGCAGAGGCTGGGGACGCCATTCGCGGCGGGCGTCTTGCAGGAGAACGACGTGGACTACCCGGTGGCGGCGGCGCTGGCCGCCGAGGTCGTAGGCGAAAGGCGCTTCCAGCCGGTGGGGGAGGATGCCTTCCGGCGGGCGGCGGCGGTGATGGAGCGGTGCGGGCTGGTCCTGTGCCCGCTGGAGGACTTCGGCCCCATGAACGAGAAGAACCGGCTCCTGCGGGAGATGGCGCGGGAGGCCGGGAAGCTGCGGGACGGCCTGCAGGGCCTATAGGGAGGGTGAGCGGTATGCCGCCCTCCCTTTTGCTTTGGAGGGAAAACGCGGCTTTCGGGCTCTTTTGTACGCGCGCCCTTGCAAAATGGCGGGGGGTCGGCTATAATATGGAGGAAAACCCGAGGAAAGGAACGATTTATCATCATGAACGAGATCATTCTCCTCAAGCTGGGCGAGGTGGTCCTCAAGGGACTGAACCGCCGGACCTTCGAGGACAAGCTCAACGCCAATATCCGCCGCCGGCTCCAGCACTACGGCAGCTTCCACGTCTACTGCAAGCAGAGCACCGTCTACGTGGAGCCCCAGAACGGGGACTGCGATCTGGACGGCGCGTACGCCGCCTGCAGGCAGGTGTTCGGCATCATCGCCGCCACCAGGGCGCGGGCCTGCCCCAAGGACAAGGACGCGATCTTCCACTGCGCGCAGAACTATCTGGACGGGGAGCTGCGGCGCGCGAAGACCTTCAAGGTGGAGACCAAGCGGGCGGACAAGCATTTTCCCATGAACAGCATGGAGATCAGCCAGTATGTGGGCGGGCTTCTGCACGACGCCTACCCCCATTTGAAGGTGGACGTCCACACGCCGGAGCTGTGCGTCCACGTGGAGGTCCGGGAAAAGGCGGCCTATGTCCACGGACCCAGCCTGCCCGGGGCGGGGGGGCTGCCCATCGGCATGGGCGGGACGGCGGTGAGCCTGCTCAGCGGCGGCATCGACAGCCCGGTGTCCTCCTACATGATCGCCAAGAGGGGGGTGCAGCTGGAGCTGGTCCACTTCTTCTCTCCGCCCTACACCTCCCAGATGGCGCTGGACAAGGTGGTCCGGCTGGCCCGGGAACTGACCCCCTGGTGCGGACGGATGAAGCTGCACATCGTGCCCTTTACCGAGATACAGGAGGCCATCCGCCGGGCCTGCCCGGAGGATCACTTCACCCTCATCATGCGGCGGTTCATGATGCGCCTGGCCCAGGCGGTGGCGCGGCGCACCGGGGCCAGGGCGCTGGTCACCGGGGAGAGCCTGGGGCAGGTGGCCAGCCAGACCATGGACGCGCTGGCGGTCTCCGACCAGGTGTGCCAGCTGCCGGTCCTGCGGCCCGTCATCGGGATGGATAAGCAGGAGATCGTCGCGGTCTCCCGGAAGATCGGGACGTTCGAGACCTCGATCCTTCCCTACGAGGACTGCTGCACGGTGTTTACGCCCAGGCACCCGAAGACGCACCCCCATCTGGACGAGGTGCTGGAGTTCGAGAAGGCCCTGGATATCGAGGGCCTGATGGAACGGGCGCTGGCGGGGGTCGAGAGAAGGACCGTCTCCCTGGGAGACTGAGCTTTGATTGATGGATGGAAAGGCAGGGGACCGGTATGGTTGCTGAATTGATCGCGGTGGGGACGGAGCTGCTGCTGGGGAATATCGCCAACACGGACGCGCAGTTCCTCTCGGAGAAGCTCAGCGGGCTGGGGATCACCGTACATCATCACACCGTTGTAGGGGACAACCCCCAGCGGCTGGCCCAGGCGCTGGAGACGGCCCGGGGACGGGCGGACATCATCATCACCACCGGAGGGCTGGGGCCCACGTATGACGATCTGACCAAGCAGACCATCTGCAGGACCTTCGGGAGGGAGCTGGAGCTCCATGAGGATATCCTGGAGGAGATCAGGACGTGGTTCCGGAACAAATTGGGGCGGGAGATGCCGGAAAACAACGTGCAGCAGGCGCTGCTGCCGGTGGGGTGCGTGGTATTCGACAACCCCGTGGGGACCGCGCCTGGGTGCGCCTTCCTGGAGGACGGGGTCCACGTGTTGATGCTGCCGGGGCCGCCCTTTGAGTGCAGGTACATGTTCGAGCACCGGGCGGCCCGGTATCTGGAGCGGCTGACGGACGGCGTGATCGTCAGCCATGAGATCAAAATTTTCGGCATGGGGGAGAGCTCCGTGGAGGAGGCCCTGCGGGAGCCCATGACCCGGTCGGCCAATCCCACCCTGGCCCCCTACGCCAAGCTCAACGAGTGCATGGTGCGGGCCACCGCCAAGGCGGAGGACAGGGAGGCCGCGGAGGCGATGCTGGCCCCCCTGGTGAGGCAGGTCCGCGAGACCCTGGGGGACGTGGTCTACGGCGTGGACGTGGACAGTCTGGAGGCGGTGGCCTCCGGGCTGCTGCGGGAGAAGGGGCTGACGCTCTCGGCGGCCGAGAGCTGCACCGGGGGACTGGTGGCGAAGCGGATCACCGATCTGCCGGGGGCGTCGGCGGTCTTTCGGGGCGGCGTGGTCAGCTATACCAACGACGTCAAGGCCCAGGTGCTGGGGGTGCCGGAGGAGCTGCTGGAAGCGTTCGGGGCGGTATCGGAGCCGGTGGCGCGTGCCATGGCGGAGCGCTGCCGGACGATCTGCGGGAGCGATCTGGCGGTCTCCGTCACCGGCGTAGCGGGACCCGACACCGACGACCGGGGCAACGAGGTGGGCACCGTCTACATCGCCCTGGCCTCGGCGGAGGGGACCGTCTGCCAGAAGCTCTCCTGCGGGAAGGGCCGGGGGCGGGACCGGGTGCGGTCCGCCGCCGCCAGCCATGTTTTCGATCTGCTGCGCAGGTATTTGACGGGACTGCCGGTGGGCGTGTAAAAAATAGGGGAGGACCAGGCTTCGGCCTGGTCCTCCGTGGTTTGTTCGGGGATATGGTCTTCCTCCCCGCCGGGAGGGACGGAGTCCTCGGGCGGGGGCGCGGGAGGCTCGGGCTCGTCCGGGGATACAGGGTCTTCCGGGGGTGCGCCGTCCGGCGGGGCGGGGTCCTCTTCTTCCGTTATGTCGGGCGGTGTGACCTCCTCGGGCAGGGTCTCCTCCGGTACGTCGGGAGGCGGGGCCTCCTCCGGGGGGACTTCCTCCGGAACGTCCGAGGTCTCGGAGTCTTCCGGGGGAGCCTCTTCCGGTATGTCGGAGGTCTCGGGGTCCTCCGGGACCTCCTCCTCAGGCGCTTCGGGTCCTTCCACCGGTTCCGGGTCTGGATAGAGTGGGGCGAAGGTGAAGGTCAGCACCGCGCCGAAGGTATCCGTATCGCTCCAGGCGGAGGCCGGGGAGGGGGTGAGGGCCCCGAACAGGCGGAACCAGCCCTCGCCCTGGGCGTCCAGCGTCAGGACGTTCCCGGCGGAAGCGCCGCGGGGGCTGACGGGGAGCTGGTTGGGCAGGTCCAGATACGCGCCTTCCCACCAGTCGGGGCGCGCCTGGAACTCCGCGTAGAGAAAGACCTCCTTGGCCTTGGCGTCCGGGGCGGGCGGGGCGTGGACGAAGACCGCCTCGCTCTCCCGGGGGAGGCTGGCGGAGGCGGTCACGTTGACCGTTACCGGGAAATTGCTCAGGTTCGTCAGCGCCTGGGGCGCGTGGACGAGCTGGGCGGTGGTCTCCACGCCGTCGGGACGCACCGCCAGACGGTAGGGGTTGATGACCATATGGCCGGTGCTGGGGACGACCACGTTGATAACTCCCCCGGCGTCCGGGGCGGGAGGCTCGGCGGCGGAGGCGGCGGGCAGGCTGAGGGCCAGCAGCAGCGCCAGCACGGTCGAGAGCAGTTGTTTTGTCTTCATGGCTCGTTCTCCGTTAGCAAGAGGGGCCGCGCGGGCAGATGCCGCGCGGCCCGTAAAGGGTCGGGACTTGTTCTGGCTGCTCGCTCAGGGAGCGGCGGTAGAGGTAGCGGTCGGGGTGAAGGTGAAAGCGATGGCTACATCGGCCTTATCGGCAGCCGCCCAAGCGGTGGTGGGAGTGGAGGCGGCATCGCCAGCCAGGTGGAACGCGGCATAACCGCCAGTGGAGGCCGCCGCCGTGCCAGTACCAGCGGCCAGAGTCAGCATGTCGGCTTTCTTCGTGGCCTTGGTGCTGACCAGGATCTGAGTGGTGGACTTGCTGTCATAGGCCGTTGCCCAGGTGGGTTCCGTGCTGCCGTCATCAGACGCTACCATCTCAAAATACATAAACACGCTGTTGGTGGTCACGGCTTTTGTCTGGGTGCTGGCGGTAGCGAAGGCGAGATTGCCGGCGGCTGTGCCGGTCACCTGTGCGCTGACCTTCACAGCTACGTCACTCGCGTTCTCGATAAACTGGGTGGCGCTGATGATCTGATCGGTCTTCGTATCAGAGCCTACCGTAACCTCCATCTTGTAGGGGTTGACGGTCACAGCACCGGTAGCGGGGACGGTGATCTTGATGGTGGGAGCCTGGGTGGTGCCGGTGATAGCGGTGTTCTGCTCAAGGCTAGTATCAGAGTTTGCGGCCGCGAAAGCGGGAACGGACAGGGACAAGGCCATAGCGCCAGCCAGAGCAGTGCTCATGATCTTCTTGAAGTTCATAGTGAATACATCCTCTCTGATAAATTCTTTGCCACGGCTTGCGCCGCAGTCAACAAAATTATTCCGTTACGGTGAGATCCATCGTAACCATGACCTGGGCATGGATCGTTGCCAGGTCTTCCTCTACTTGCGTGAAGGCTACATATACCCGATGGGTGCCGGGGTCCAGCGGATGCTCCAGGGTGATGCTGTCAAAGGCGGTCCCCGGACGGAGCAGGCCGGTCAACAGAAGCTGATCTGTCAGCTCAGCATCGGCGAAGATTTGGATGTACATATCATAGGCGTTTTCAACGGCGTTGGCGATGTAACATGAAAAGTTCTCGCCATCTTCGCTGCGAGCGTCGTTTTTGTACTCCAAGGTCACGCCGGGCTGTCTGGCCTGTTCGTACATCTCATCCACTGCTTTTTGCAGCGCGTCCGGGTCTTCTACTGCGGTCACGCCTTCCGCATAGGCGATCTTGGGCGTGGCCGGTTCGTCCCCGGTGTTGTCGGATTTCTGGCCGCAGGCGGTCAGGGATAACAGCAGGCACACCGCCAGAAGCAGTGCCGCAAGCCGCTTTTTTTGTTCCATAGGGTATATAGCCTCCTCATCAAGTGCGCGGGGTGCCCCCGGCGGGACGGAGCCCGCCGGGGAATAGAAACAGAATTACAATACTTAGCCCAGCAGCTGGAGAACGCCCTGAGGGATCTGGTTGGCCTGGGCCAGCATGGCCTGGGCGGACTGCACCAGGATGTTGTTCTTGGTGTAGGACATCATCTCGGCGGCGATATCGGTGTCGCGGATGGTGGACTCGGCGTCCTGGATGTTCTCCTGCATCACGGACAGGTTGTTCTGGGTGTGCTCCAGACGGTTCTGGGTTGCGCCCAGGGTACCGCGGATGGAGGATACCTGGTTGATAGCGTCCTTGATGACGTTGACCGCTTCAGCAGCACCGCTCTGTGTGCTGATGCTGATCTTGTTGATACCCAAGGCGGCGGTGTGGATATCGCCGATGGAGACCTTCAGCTGGTTGTAGCTCTCGCTGGTATCACCGATCTGGAGGGTCAGAGCAGTACCAGCTTCCTTCTCCACGGTGGTCTCAGAGGTGGAGTTGTCAAAGGTCTTGATCTGGTTCTCCAGACCGAGGTTCTTCTGGGTCAGGTTGGCGTCGCCGGTGTAGTCGGCGCGCTCGTTCAGAACCAGATAGTACTTGTCGGCACCGTCTACCTTACCAACCTGGACATCGAACATTTCATTGTCGTTGGCGGCTACGGACAGGCGGGTCAGCGCGGTACGCAAATCGTCGTCGTCGGTCATATCCAAATCGCGGATATCAACGACCTTCACATTGTCAGCATACTCGCCGTTGAGGGTCTTGTCGGTACCAGCAAACAGATAGTACTCGTTTCCAAACTGGAAGCCCTTACCGTCCTTGATGATATCGGAAGCCTTATTATAATTATTTCCAATGGCTTCATCAAAACGGATATACGCCTGAGCGTAAATTGTACCGGCAGGGGTCTGGCCCTCGTTGATATTGCAGGTGGCAGCGTTGCCGCGCAGAGCATCGGTCGCGTGAGCGATGAAGTTCTTCTGGGCGGTGTCATCAGCTGTTGTTCCAGTGACCGTGGCAGCAGTCTTGTAGTTTGTGCTGAAGGTAAAGTTGCCCTGGAAATAGTTGTTTGTGTTACCAGCGGCATCCTGAAGCTCCGCAGCGTCAGCATAACCCTGGTCAGTCATTTCAAAGTTCAGCTTGCTTCCATCGCGGGTCACGGTGTACTCAATGCGCTTTCCACCGCCAGCGGGCTCGATATAGACCTTACCGCCAGCCTTTTCGATGGCGTCCATGACAGCTGTGGCGATGTCCTCGGAGGTGATCTTGCCGTTGCTTGCGGTGACGCTATACTTCAGCTTATCGGCTTCAGTAGCGGCGGTATCTGCCGATGTTTTGGTAAGGAACAGGCAGTTGTTGGTTGTGCCGGTGGCGGCATTGGTGGCCTTATCAGGAGCCGTGCCGGAGTCCAGACCAAAGATCATATCCTTCAGCTCAGTACCCGTGGCGACACTGAAGTCGGTCAGGTTGCCCAGGTTCACGGTGAAGGAGGTCTTGCCAGCATCGGCGGCGTCCTTGTGATATCGGATACTTGTATCGCTCTTGTAAAGCTCCTGGGTGCCACCCGCAGCCAAATCACCGCCGGTCAGCTTCAGCTTGCCGTTAGCGTTCGCTGCACCGAAGCCCTCGCCGTCCGCAACACCGTTTACGTTGCTGCTGGCAGCTAAACCGCTGAACGTGGTCACGGTAGTAGCCCGGCGGGTCTCGTCCAAAGAACCATCCAGCAGCTTGATGCCGTTGAAGTTGGCGGAGTCGGCAATGCGGTTGATCTCGGACTGGAGCTGATCGACTTCCTTCTGGAGGTTGTCGCGGTCCACCTCATTGTCATAGGTGCCGTTGGCGGACTGAGTAGCCAAGTAGACCATGCGGTTGAGCATGTCCTGGACCTCCTGCATGGCTCCCTCAGCGGTCTTCACCAGGGAGATGCCGTCCTTCACGTTCTTCTGAGCGGCGTCCAGACCGGTGATCTGTGCACGCATCTTCTCGGAAATGGCCAGACCGGCGGCGTCGTCGCCTGCACGGTTGATCTTATAGCCGGAGGACAGCTTCTCCAGGTTCTTGTTGACGGCGCTGGTGTTGATGTTGTAGTTGCGATAGGCGTTCATCGCCGCAATATTGTGCTGAATACGCATTGTTCTATACTCCTTTAGATAATTATTTTTCGTGTTTCGGCCATCCTTAGCCTCTACACGCGCGGGGGCAGGAGGAGCGCGGCTCCGGTCCACTGGCCAGACTTTCCGGGGCGCGGATGCTCCTGTTTATATTTCCACCGGCTCGTCAGCCGGGAGAAACCTGGGTGGGGATGATGGTGCTGGGTCGGTTCGCGCCGGTGCGTTCGCGGACTTCGCCTCGGAGGATGGTCAAGTCCCTTGGGGCGGTCACCGCTACGCGGATGCGGCCGCTGGTCTCTTGGAAGACTTGAACGGCGATATCTTCGCCGATGGTCAGATATTCGCCGGATTTGAGCTGTAAAAATAACATGGTGATCTCCTTTCGCCGTGCAGGGCGCGGTGTCCTTCCGCGCCAGTGAAAGCTTTTCTATTGGGGGATGCTGGCGCTGGTCTCCTCCTTGCGGAGGACCGCGCGGCGGAAGGAGGTCTTCCCCATACCGCAGGATTCCGCCGCTTCCCGGAGGGAGAGCCGTCCGTCCCGCCAGGCCTGATGGCACTCGTCAAAGTCGTCCGGCAGAGGGGCCGGGCGGGGGCCGAAGCGGACGCCGCGTTCCTTGGCGGCGGAGATGCACTCCATCTGGTGCTGTTTGCGTTCCTCCTTGCGCCGTTGGTCGGCGGCGGAGAGGACCAGCTCGGCAACGAAGATGTCCAGCGGGTCGCTGTCCCCTGAGGAGGGGAGCTCGGAAAGGCTGGCTACGATCTCAGCGGCAAAGCTGCGCAGCTTCTCGCGCTGGCCGCCGCAGGCTGCTATCGCGGACTGCAATGCGTCCTTTTTTGAAGAAGTCATCCAGGTTCCCTCCA
>OFGA01001393.1_pt1 | contig 16652 bp, 22 predicted proteins | sample 1521471 | NCBI WGS metagenome assembly OFGA01 (sample SAMEA3504086, study PRJEB24116) | mouse gut metagenome | biome: mouse gut; feature: mouse-associated habitat; material: faeces | place: Denmark | collected 2011
CTGTTCGTCGCCGCCATACCCGTTCCGGCATCACCTTCCGGCGGACATAACGGAATTCCCGCTTCAAGCTCCCCGCTCTCATCTAACAGGCGTGCGCCCTCTTCCGTCAGGACACCCGCACTTTCTCCTGCCACCATAACCTTCGGCATGATCTCTCTGAGCTTCCACGGATAATTCTTCTCCGCCACCAGATCATCGAATTTCCGGATCATTTCCTCATTAAAATCCTTCTTCTCTACATCAATGGGGAACATGCCGGACGCATCGCCGATCCCAAGCGCCTTCTCTCCCGTCAGCTTCCAGTGGATATAACCGGACAATGTCGTAAAATACGCAACGTCCTTTACATGCTCTTCTTCATTCAGGATGGACTGGTATAAGTGGGCTATACTCCATCTCAGAGGAATATTATACTGGAACAGATCGATCAGCTTCTCTGCCGCCGGTTCTGTGGTGGAATTCCTCCAGGTACGGAACGGAACCAGAAGATCGCCCTCTTTATCGAACGCCATATACCCATGCATCATCGCGCTGAAGCCGATGGATCCGATCTTCTTAAGAGGAACGCCGTACTTCTCCTTGACATCTGCCGCCAGATTTTTGTAGCTGTCACGCAGCCCGGTCCAGATATCATCCAGCGAATACGTCCAGTTTCCATCTTCCAGGCGGTTTTCCCAACCATGGTCGCCTGACGCGATCGGTGTGTGGTCCTCTCCGATCAGCACCGCCTTGATCCTGGTCGATCCAAGCTCAATGCCAAGCACAGCCTTGCCGCTCTCAATTACTTCTTTTACGTTGCTCATGCGTTGCTCCTCCTATTTGCGGTACGCGACACTGTTCCACACCAAGCTCGTTCTTGAACTGGCGGATTGTCGTGTCTTTGTCGATATAGACAGCCTCAATGCCCATATATACCGCCCAATCGCCCATTTTCTCGGAAGTCAGATCATAAAGGAACGCAGTATGATGCGCGCCGCCTGCAAGAATCCGATCTCGATTCCCTCCTGTACAGCTACATGCACTCTGAATTCCTTCTCACCTCTGAATTCCAAAAGTATCTCATACTTATCATAATATTCTTGAACCCGTTCGTCAATATCTCCTTTGGAAACAGCCTCCACTTCTGCTGCGATTTTATTTTAATTTCTCCTTTTAACTTTTAAAAATTAAGGAAAAAGATTAGAAACAAAACCCCCAATTAAGGGATTGACATTCCCGTCCCCTTATGACATACTAATATCAAACCCATTACGGGAGTGGATTTTTCAAGAGCAATCTTTTTTCGCCACACAATTACTGAGAAGTTTTTGTGTGGCGTTTTTATGTTGAAACGGAGGTACATTATGGAACAAACATTTATGAAAGAAAAGAAGATTCTTCCCCTCGTCCTGTCCATGTCCCTGCCTATGGTCATTTCCATGGCAGTCAATTCCCTGTACAACATCGTGGACAGCTACTTTGTGGCAAAATTAAGCGAGGACGCCATGACCGCGCTGGCCCTGGTCTTCCCCATCCAGAATATGATTAATGCCATTGCAATCGGGTTTGCAATCGGAATCAATGCAACTGTGGCCTATTTTCTCGGTGCAGGCGACCAAGTCAATGCCGACAAATCCGCCTCCCAGGGATGGTTTTTGAATCTTCTTCACGGAATCGTCTTAACCATCCTGTGTATTGCCGTCATGCCCCCGTTCCTTAGGATGTTTTCCTCGGATGAAACGGTAATCAAGATGGCGCTTAACTATTCAAACCGTGCATTTTTATTTTCTGCGGTAATCGCTCTGACCCTGGTATATGAGAAGCTATTCCAGGCAGTAGGAAAGATGAAAGTATCCATGTTCTGTATGATGCTTGGATTTGTAACAAATATCATCCTGGACCCGCTGATGATCTTTGGAATCGGCTTCTTTCCCGCAATGGGTATCGCAGGGGCAGCGTATGCAACCGGAATCGGACAGGTATTAACATTGATTGCATACCTGGTGTTCTGTAAGGCAGACCCTATTCCCGTAAAGGTAAAACGCGAATATCTGAAGCCGGAGAAAAACATAGCAATGAAGCTGTACTCTGTGGGGCTGTCGGCAACCTTAAGCCTTGCCCTTCCATCCCTGCTTATTTCAGTTTTAAACGGGATTCTTGCGGCATTTTCCGAAACCTACGTACTGGTACTTGGCGCTTATTATAAACTGCAGACCTTTATCTATCTGACGGCAAACGGAATCATCCAGGGTATCCGCCCCCTGATGGGCTACAATTACGGCGCAGGGGAAAAAGAACGTGTCCGGAGGATTTTCAGGACCACACTTATACTCACCATGGGCGTCATGTGTATCGGAACAATCCTGTCCTGGCTCATTCCGGCCGAGTTAATCGGTCTGTTTACCTCGAATTCACAGACCATCCAAATCGGTGTAACAGCCCTCCACATTATCAGCCTTGGATTTATCGTATCGGCAGTTTCCGTCGCCTGCTCAGGTGCATTAGAAGGATTGGGGAAAGGAACTCCGTCCCTTTGCATCTCGCTGCTTCGCTACGTTATACTGATTATGCCCGCCGCTTTTCTTTTAAGCCGCCTCTTTGGTGCGGACGGCGTCTGGTATTCCTTCTGCTTTACAGAATTTGTATCAGCCGGACTATCCTACCTGATCTATCGGAGGCAGGAAGCGCTGTAACCATATTGACTGTTAGACTCTTTTGAAAAATAACTTGAATCTTATAATATTTTATAGTATTATCTCATCAGGGATTGCCGTATAACAGGCAGTTCTTGCATATCATTGTGCTTATATAGAAAATCTACGCATATATGCAGCGGGAATCAGGTGAGAATCCTGAGCGATGGGGTCACTGTGAGGGTCATGCCCGAAGCCAGACTACCTGCATATATGTAGAATGGGGCTTCCGTCCAAAGCGAAACATTCTATCTCTATTGCACTATTAAGGGGGAAGTTTGCTTAAATAAGCAAACTTTTTTGTTTCTTTGGAAATTTTACAATGATATTCAGACTTTAGAAAAGAAAGGAACAAAAGAAATGGAACAGAAAACACAAAAACAATCCAACAGAAAAGTAATCCTTCTAATCGTAGCGGTTCTGATCGCCGCAGTCGCCATGTTTGGCATCTACAAGGTATTTATGCCTAAAGGTCAGACCGGCGCCAAGGAGATTACCGTAACCGTGGTACATGCCGATGAAACCTCCAAGGACTTCGTCTACCAGACAGACGCGGCTTATCTTGGAGAAGTATTAAAGAGTGAAGAACTTGTAGAGGGAACTGAGGGCGAATTCGGAATGTTTATCACCTCCGTAGACGGCGAGACAGCCGACGATTCCAAAGAACAATGGTGGTGCATTACCAAGGACGGTGAAGTGCTTAACACCTCTGCTGACCAGACACCGATTGAAGACGGGGAGAAGTTTGAATTAACACTGACAGAGGGATATTAAGAATAACCATGCGTAGAGTCAATACAGGAGAACTGGTGAGCATGGCGCTTCTTAGCGCAATCCTGCTCATCGGGCAGGTAGGCATGTCCTACCTGCCAAATATAGAAATTGTGTCCCTTCTGATATACATATATACACAAGTGTATCGAAAGAAGGTTTTCTTAATCATATATGTATTCGTAATCCTGGAGGGCTGTATCTATGGTTTTGGTCTGTGGTGGTTCGGCTATCTGTACATATGGAGTATTTTGGCGCTGATTGTCCTATTAAATAAAAAGCAGCAAACGTCAGTCATTACAACCAGCGCCATTCTTGGGGCATATGGGCTTTCCTTCGGTTTTCTATCCTCCATCCCCTACTTTTTGGCGGGCGGATGGGCAGCCGGCTTCTCCTACTGGGTATCCGGAATCCCCTTCGACCTACTCCACTGCGGGGGGAATATTGCGGTCTCATTAGTCTGCTATCGTCCCCTTTGCACACTGATTGGGAAGCTGTATCATATAAGCCCAAAGAGCACACTGTAATTCATGCCTTTGGGCTGGTGGACGTCGTCTACTAAGATACCAAAACTATGAAAGGGATAATATTACTCACTGAACCGTACCCTGTCAATCAAAGAGTCCTTCCGCACAGACCTTCCGATTCCGACTGCCAGCAAGATCTGAATCAGAATCAGCGCTGCAATTACGATAAGGGCTGCTGCGGCCGGATAATGGTACGTGGTAATATTAAACATTCCATCCCTCTTTGCGTACAGGAATAAGGGATATCCGGCGATGCTTCCCAGTCCCACGGATATTAGGAGCGTTCCTGCTGTGTAGAAAAGTCCCTCCATCTGAAGCATTTTCATAAGCTGCGAATCAGACATTCCAATGGCCTGCATCATGCCAAGCTCTTTCTTGCGTACATGGACGCTGTTTAACATGGTATTAATCAGATTCATCACACTAATCAATGCCAGAATCCCAAGAAACGCATAGGTAGCGCCGCTGGTGGTTGCCATGGCTGATTTCCAGTGGTCATATTCACTTTTCCAGGTCCGCATCTCAATCCTTCCCGAAGCTTTTACGATTTCCTCCAAAGACTCAAAAAGCTTCTGGTCATAATCCTTATCTGCAATTACATGGAAATACAGGTTTGCATTATTTTCACATAACCGGTCTGCCGCTTCTTTTGCCATAATCAGCCAGGCATAGTTCGTCATTCCGCTTCCATAGCTCCCGACTGCCGCAATCTCAACCTCCTTCTCATACTCGCGGTCCCCGTCATGAACCACAAGCTTAAGCTTGCTTCCCACGTCCAAATCTGGATACCAGTGGTTTAGGGCGCTGTCCATAATCACCTTATCTCCGGACTTCAATTCCTCATAGGTCACTTTTCCTCTCTCAATCCCTTTTTCCAATTCTTTGGCATATTCCTTTGGAACTCCGTTGATTGCATTAGAATCACCCTCCAGAAACATGTCGCCTGTTACTTTGACTGAGGTAAATGCATCAACCTTCTCTACTCCAGGGAGATTCTCAATCTGCTGCTTTAATGTCTCATCCAAGGGGTTATCCTTTTGTACCTCCGACCATCTAAGCTCAGGGCGCTCCTTGTCATTCTCCTCTATAATGGGAGAAATTTCATACTGGCCTACCAAAGATCTGTCGGCGCTCTCCCTTGGGTTCGCACAGGATAAGACCGTAGCAACCACCATCAGAAATACACCCGTAGCCGCCATGGAAATGATCGTAATCGCGCTTTTCTTCTTATTATCCATCAGATTCCTTAAGGTCAGCCGTCCAATGGTAATATATTCATACCCTTTTCTGCTGCTGCGGACCTTTTTCCCTGTTCCCTGGGCGCGCATTGCCTCTACTTCAGAGATTTTTGCGGCCTTATGCATTGGAAGAAGCAGAGAAATATATACGGTACATAAGGTCACTGTTATAGCAATAAGATACGCCCACCAATAATAAAGAGATACCTCGCCATTTCTCACTATTTCTCCCATGGCCCTCATAAAATCGCTCTCCTCACCGAACATGTTTATAAAAAGGAACATGACAGCCTTGGCCGACAGCGTGCCGATCACTAAACCAACCGGAATCGCAAAGGCAGCAACGCATAAGCCCTCCCGCAGCACAATCTGCTTAATCTGACGCTTCGTGGCTCCAATGGCCTTAAGCCTTCCAAACTCCTGAATCCTCTGGTTCATAGAAACATAATAGATGCTGTAAATGGTAATTACTCCCGCCAGCATGATAATCGCCATAATCACAATAATCACAGGTATGGTAACCGGATCTACATAGTTAGCTGCCAGATACTCCATATTGATGTTCGTTTCATTTTCCGAAATTCCAAATTGGCTGGCAATGTTCTTAATCCTTTCTTCGATATCGTCTGTTGTGGCTTTATCTGTATCATTAATCTGTAAAAGGAAACGATAGGCAATATCCTCTTTAGGAACCTGAGCTTTGATAAATGCTTCTGATACCAGAGACGTATAGATTCGATTCTCCAAATTACTGTCGCTGTCTTCAAAAAATCCGCAAATTTGGAACTCCTTTGTCTCTGTCAAATCCAGCGAACCGCCTCGGTATATCTGGTAAGGAACGGTGATCGTATCTCCAATATCCCCCTGCTGCCCCAGCTCCTTGAGAATTCCCTCTGAAACCACAATCTCATCTTCTCGTTCCGGTAATCTTCCTTTGGCCAACTCCATTTTATATAATTCAAGCCCCTTTGCATCCATAAACATCATAGAAACATCCGCGTCGTCCAAGTTCATATACCCTGCGTCACTTCTAAGTCCATATGTGGAGATATCATGATGGGAGGTCAGTTGGCGGACCGTCTCCTCATCCACATTTCGGTAGAGGGCGTGCCAGGATGGATACATCCTTCTTACTGCCGCAAATTGGTAATCTATCATCCCCTTCCCCACCGTAGGAATTACAAATAGTAACAGCGTCGTCAGCACGATTGCAATCCCAATCAATATATTCCTGCTCTTATAGTATTTCATATTGTCATAAGCAACTCTCGTTGTCATTTTCATCAGCAATTCACCGCCTTACCGTCTTCAATCTCAATCATTCGGTCTGACATCTGGGCAATCATTTCGTCATGAGTAATCATAACCAACGTCTGTCCCATATCCTTCACACAGCTTTTCAAAAGGCTCATCACCTCTAACTCTGTCTGTGAATCAAGATTTCCAGTGGGTTCATCCGCCAGAATCATGGCTGGACTTGTCACCAATGCCCTGGCAATGGCTGTACGCTGCTTCTGTCCGCCTGACAGTGCGTTTGGCATGGCATCTTTTTTGTCTGCAATTCCAATCTTCTCAAGAACCTCCTCCACGTCCTCCCGTCTCACCTTCCGATTGTCAAGCCCTAAGGGAAGCACAATATTCTCCCACACATTCAACGATGGAATCAGATTAAAATCCTGGAAAATAAATCCAATCTTTTTTCTGCGAAACTCTGCCAGCCTGTCATCCTTAAGGGCAAAGATATCCTTTCCTTCTATCCATACCTTCCCTTCATCCGGTCTGTCCAAGCCTCCAATCAAGTGCAGAAGCGTAGACTTTCCGGAGCCGGAGCGGCCTACGATTGCCGTAAATTTTCCCCTCTCTATTTCCAGGTCTGTATGGTCTACCGCCCGAACCTGGTTTTCACCTTCTCCATAGTATTTCACCAGATTTTCAACCACTAAAATCTTACTGCTGTCCCTATTCATAGATTACCTCCTGTATATTTATTATTTTCACAGTACAATTATTGTCGCTTTTTGTTACAACTCTATACTGTTTATTTCTTATAGTCAGATTATATCTTTCTAACATTGCAAAACCCTTACAAAAACCATAACAGTTTTGTAAGGGTTTTGATATCTTGTTATGTCCGACTTGGAAGCGTAATCCGTAATACCGCGCCTTTTTCCGGCTTCGTCTTGGCAGATATGGTTCCGCCCTGGCGTTCCAGAATCATCCTTGCAAGATACAAGCCCACGCCCGCGCCTTCTTCTGCCATCTTTTTCGCTCTGTCTCCGCGGTAGAATCTATGGTAAATCCTAAACAATTCCTCCTTTTGTATTCCGATTCCCTCATCCTCTATCTCAATCAGGACATTTCGGACCAGCTTCTTTACACGCACCGTTACTTTCGTATGCTCTCCTGAATACTTCACTCCATTATCCAACACATTGACGAGGGCTTCTTCTGTCCATTTCCTGTCGTGACAGATTTCCATATCCTCCTCCATCTCCACCTGAAGCTCAATATTCTTATTTCTGGCCTTCATATAAATCTGGCTCACAGCCCCCGCAACCGTTTTTTTCAGGCTTGCAGGAACAGGCTGAATCTGAATCATACGGGTTTCCAGCCGGGACAGGTTCACCAATTCCTTCAGAAGTATCTCCAGCTTCTCGATTTCTCGTTCTTCCTGCTCATGGAATTCCAGGCGTTCCTTGCTGGTAAGCTGATAATCAGACACCAGCTCATAACTCATCCTAAGGGATGCAAGAGGCGTCTTTAACTGGTGCGAAATGTCCGTGATCAGTGCCTTTGTGCTGTCTTCTTCTTCCTTACACGCTCGTTTCAACTCGGCAAAATATACGCCCAACTCTCTCAGAGCCTCCCACACTTTCCTCCATTCTTCCGAATTTACCCTGTAATCCTTTTCGTAATCCGGAATGTCTCCAAATTCCCCTCTCCTGAATTGCTCCAGGCTCTCGTACAGTATGAGAAGATTTTCCTTAGAATCATCCCTCTTCCTGCAATTCCAATACCCTGCAAACACAAGCGCCAATACTCCTGCAAACACGCCGGCTCCCCAGAAGATCCACCATGACTTATGGGCAGCGGTACTGTTCTCCTCATAACCATACTTGTCTTTTAAGATTTTCAGTTGTTCATTGTCGTCCTTATCATTCTCCGGCTTCTCCCACGCCGCTATGATTTCCGCCTCAAGTTCAGGATGATCCGCTATGAGTCCAAACATCCTCTGCCGGTTATTCACAACCTCATATTTTTCCAATACGAACATAAATACCGTGAAAAGCACAAAGTATACAAGATAAATAATCACATATATTCTTACTTTCTTACGACTTTTTCGGTCCATATATATCCTAATCCTCTCACATTGGAAATGGCATCTGTCTTTAGCTTATTCTTCAATCTGCTGATATTGACAGTCACCGTGTTCTCATCTACAAACTGTCCGTCCACATCCCAGACATGCTCTAAAATACTGTCCTTGGATACAATCTGCCCCCCGTTCTCAAAGAGATAGGTCAATAGCTGCATCTCCTTCTTGCTAAGCGATATCTCCTGGCCGCCTTGATACACCTTCATCTCCCTGCAATTCAGCTCTATATCCCCGCATACCATAATGCTGCTGTATTCTTCTGTACTGTTAATCCGCCTCATAAGAGCATTTACCTTAGATACCAGTACCATCAGGGAAAACGGCTTCGTAATATAATCGTCTGCCCCTGTCTCATATCCATTTACAATATCAATCTCTGAATCCATTGCCGTCAAATAAATAAAATATGTGCTGCCAAGCTTACGAATCTTTTGTCCCAGCTCTAAGCCACTTCCATCCGGAAGTGTAATGTCGCAGATAATAAGAGAATAGCTCTCCTCCTCAAGACAGCTCATGGCCTCTGCCAGCGTAAACGCCGAGGTGACTGCGTAACCCGCTTTCTGCAAAGTCAGCGTTATCCCGCGGTTTAAGCTCTTGTCGTCCTCCAGTAACAATATTTTCTGCATGATGTCTATTTCCTTCCTTGTTGTATGTGCTTATTTCGTCTTGCGCTTTTTGGGCTTTGGCTCTGGAAGTTCTTCATACGTTGCTTTTACAAGCTTCGTCAATGCCTCTGCATCCTCCACATCCTCCACAAGAAAATAGTTTTTTGCCCCTTTGTAGGGCGGCGCCTCCGGCAATTCAGGCCGTATCTCCTGTCCCGCCTTGGTAATCTTAAGAAATAGCTGATCTTCGCAAATTACGCCGAAAATCTTCCCGTTGCAATAGATGCCATATTCTCCAAACATCTTTCTGTACGTAATGGCTCCGGCCTCGCGAAGCTGGTCTGCAATATATTCTACAAATTCAATTTTTGATGCCATGTCTCTTTCTTCCTTTCCCCAAAAATAAATTTATTAAATAAGCCACTATAGAGGTATCATATCACCTTCCCCTAGTGGCTTATTAAGTATTCCGAGTTATTGTCAGAAAATAAATCAGTAATTTAGAGCCTGACAGCTTTTCCTTTAAATGGGTGGGACTTATCATAAGCAACCGCTTCTTCCCTGATTTCTTCTAAATCCACATCTTTAAAATATTCTTTTCTCCAGATTGTATAATCAAAACTATCTCTTTTAATCATTGCAATAAATCGCTCTGCATTTACAACACCTAGTTTCTCGACTAAACATGCAAACCCCTTATCCATAATTTCAACGGCATTATTCATCCCCATTCTCCTCCTTTCTCCTGATAAACTCCACTGGATTCACTATTTCTACCTTTTCAGATTGAAATTTTAACACTCTATCATCTGTAGTAATAAAAAAATCACTCTCAGAAAAAATTGCACATGCAACATGAAACGCATCCATATCTTTAACTCCTGTTAGCTTAATAGCTTCTGCAATTTCCGCTACTTGTTTATCATTTTCCATCCCGACATAGTATGAGGCATTCGCCTCCATAAATTGTGAAATAGCTTTTCGTTTGTGTGCAAATCGATTTTTCCCATTTTCATAAGTTAGCGCAAATGAAGCAACCAACTCCACTTCTCCTTTTTTTACCATATCCTGAATATGAAGTTTTGCTTCTGTCTCTAAATGAATCCTCATCTGTGATTGATCGTCATAAGGACGATTATAGCAACAATTATCCATATATATTCTCATGACTCAATCTCTCCTACAAAATTATAACTTTTCATTTATTATAAAAAATCCTTGTCTGGAAATCAACCTTTGCAAATATCTTTGTCAAAGATATTTTCTCCGAATTCCTTCCGCAAATTCCAGAACATCCTTCCGAAACTCTGACGGCTCAAGGAGCTCTGCGCCTCCCCCAAAGGAAGCAATCCACCCCACAATGCTTGTCTTATCCACAAACCCGAAAGAAAAGAGCAGCGTGCCGTCCGGCTGTTCGATAAAACTGTCAGGCCCGTATTCTTCCACCAGCCTCCATTTATATTCCGGCTGTATCCTTGCTTTTACCTGGTAAGCATTAGGGAATATCCGTTCAGGGGACAGCTCCGGCAAAGGAGGACTAGATCGCTTCTCAAACTCCTCCCCCATCTGAAGCTCTGTCATCCGACCCAGCTTAAACAGCCGGAAATCCTCTCTTTTTACGCACCAGCCCCATACATACCAACCAGCCCACTGGAACAGCAGGTCATAAGGCTCTATGGTCCGCCTCGATTCCCCTTTCGGCGCATAGTAGCAGAACGAAACCCTCCGACCAGAGATGATTGCGCTGTGCAGCAATTCTATTTTGGGGGAGAGCGTGTCCTTGTACCAGGAGGAAAGATCAATCAAAATATGCGTATCCCCTGCAAGGAGGTTGGATGCGCCTGCCGATAGCTTCTCCATCAACTGTGCATAACGGTTCGCCCCACACACCCTGTCAAGACGCCGAAGCCCTGCCAGAATTGCCTGCATGTCCGACGTGCTAAGCAGCGTACGCTCAATCTTATACCCTTCCATAATAGAAACACCGCCGTTTACCCCTTGCTCTGTCACCAGAGGAATTCCCGCCATGCACAACGCTTCGATATCCCGATTAATCGTGCGGCGGGAAACCTCGAACTTCTCTGCAAGGTAGGGCGCAGTTACCTTTTCCTGCTGTAAAAGAATAGATAATATCCCAATCATCCGGTCAAGCTTCATCCCGCTGTCTCCTTTCGTGTTAAAGGTTTATGACTTTCACCGGATGCCGGATTACCGTTCTTAAATTCTCCGGCTTACATCTTCGCACATCACTCAGATAAATCTCATGGTGAAAACGCGGTCCGGCCATATCCGGCTGATACCCTTGTGCCTTGGCAAATGCATCCATTGCTTCTATGGTCGCCGGTTCTTCATCATATGCGCCAATATGCATGCACTGTACACACAAGCCCTCGTCATAGGTAAAATATTCTACGGAAGAAAAGTCGGCCTTCTTTTTTGCCTCCGCCTCCCCTATGGCCCATTCAAACTCTTCTAATGTTACGAACTCAGGCAGACGAATCATGGATATCCACTCAAAATCCTCTTTTCTGGAATAGTCGATTCCTTCCGTCCCCTCTTGCCACCAAAGACCTTCAAGCGGCGGTACAACATACTCAAAATACCCGTCGATTCGATGGTCGCCCATCTTACTCATCTTTATGGTAAACGCAATTCCATAAAGCAGCCCGATTGACTGCTTGTATGCGCCGCCTTCCTCATTCGGATTCCCCTTGCCTCTCACAGCGATGAAATTCATTGGAGGAATTGTTACAAGTTCTGGTTTTCTTTTTGGCAGATAAAATTCCTTATATTCTTTCTTATAGTCAAATGCCATGATTTTATCATCCTTCCTTCATTCTTATGTGGTTTCTAAAGACTCTTATGTATACACAATATTCCCATTGTCTGGTTCGTCCGTCAGCCTGCTGATAGGATAAGTATATCATAAAATCATGACAAGAGTATGTCATGTTCAGAAAGATATTTTCATCTACACTACAGCCTATCCCTAAGGGCCACTTTATACATATCTGATACATACGTCTCATCCTCTGAAAGGAAATGATTATACAGAAGCGTATCAAAAATCCGGTTAGCCGGTATCACTTTCCCACTGTCATTTTTTATGAACCCAAACATTTAGGCATCCTTCCCACCCCTTGACCATAAATTTTTGATTTGTCTAATTATAACCGATACCAAAAAAGATATCAATCAATCGAGTATGTAAATATTTCTGCAAATTGATTGACAAAACACATTTTTTTCGTAGAATGGATTCTATAGCACATTCCCCAAATTAACGGAGGTTTTAAAGAATGAATCAAGAAAAAGTCTATACAATGAGTTTTGCGAAAATCTATCCTCTATTAATCGCCAAAGCAGAGAAAAAAGATAGAACAAAAGAGGAAGCAGATACCATTATCTGCTGGCTCACTGGTTATAATAAAGAAGACATCCAAAATGCAATAGACGGCTCCGTAACCTACGGAGATTTTTTCCAAAATGCCCCCATGCTAAACCCAAACCGGAAATTAATCAAAGGCGTCGTATGCGGCGTAAGGGTAGAGGATATAAAAGAACCGTTAATGCAGGAAATCCGCTATCTGGACAAATTAATCGATGAGCTGGCAAAAGGAAAAGCCATGGACAAAATTTTACGGAAACCAAAGGAGAATAAATATGCACAATAAAACCTACGAATTTCATGCAGCCATAGAAGCCGTACCAGATAAAGGCGGCGCATATATCCGTTTCCCCCACGATATCAAAAAAGAATTCGGGAAAGGCAGAGTCAAAGTACAAGTCACCTTTGACGGCGAGCCCTACTGCGGAAGCATCGTAAACATGGGAGTAAAAAATGCCGATGGCTCCGTCTGCTATATCATCGGAATCCGCAAGGATATTCGCAGTAAAATCGGGAAACAGCCTGGCGACGACGTCTTTGTAACCGTCACCCCACTTCTGGAAACTCCAGTTGAATCGTAAGCATTTGCCCCTTAAGCCAAGCGGCCGCCTGGCCGCCCATCCTTTCCGTCAACTCCTTCACAATAAAAAGCCCAAGTCCGGAGGAGCCCTTTCGGCGGGCCAAATCCGCTTTATAGAAACGGTCAAAAATCTGTTTCGGGTCTGGCAGACTGGTTTCCGACACCAGATTTTCAAAAAAAAGGCTGCATCCTCTCTGTCGAATCACAATCCCGCCCCTGCCATGCACAAGCCCATTCTGGATTAAATTATGAAAAATCCGCCTAAGACATTCCTCATCTGCCCTTACCTGAAACCCCTCCGACTCGAAATCCACCTCCGGAGAAACTCCCTTTTCTTCAAACTGACGGTACAAGCCTACCAGACATTCTGAAAGAAGGGGCAGCACCTGGAGCTCACACATATTCGGTTCAAACTCAGCGCTGGTAAGCTTGGTATACAGAAACAATTCCTCCAGCATATCTCCCAATTCCATCAACCGGTTATCCGCTGTGTTAAGGTAATGCTCACGTCTTGACGAGTCTTCGCACTCCTGTGCAAGCTGGACATACCCCGCCGCCCCAGTAAGGGGCGTGCGGATATCGTGGGCCAGACTGGTGATATTCTGCTTCAACTGCTTTTCCGCTTTCTCGTACTGTCTCTGATTCTGAAACCAATACTGCCTAAGACGATTTAACTGTCTGCATAACTCCAACACATCCCGCTGACGACACCCTACGCCAATCTCCATATGGCTGCCTCTCTCAATCTCCTCAAGCTGCCTGCGCAGAGAACGGATTGCAAGGATACTGCGGATATACTGCATTGCCACTATGAAACAAAAACCAATCAATACCACCATTACAACAACCATATCTATATGTCCTTCTTCCTCAAAACAATTCCCGAAATCATTGTATATAAAATCAAGAAGCCAAATCCCACCACATATACATAGAGATCCTTCACCGAAGTCAACCTCTGCGGTCCAAGGTCACAAGTAATAACAATCGAGTATTCCAGCCAATCTCCCATATGAAGACTTTCAAGTATGGCACACAGCGGCCTCACAATGGCCCCGCTGCTTAATAGAACCACAGCCACAGAACCTGCCGCCACACTTCTGGTCAGAATACAGATAAAAATAGTCAGTGAAGCAAACGCTGTGGTCAAAAACCACACCCATGATATATAAAATACAATATCCTTCCATCCGGTATAAGGAAGCATATTTCCAAACAGTCTGTTCATCAACATCGTAAACAGCAGATGAAATACCAGATAACAAAAATCAACAATCCACGCTGTTATAACCTTGCTTCCTATATAATTCCATCGGTTCTGATGCAGCGCCATGATATTTTTAATAAAACCACTCTGGAAATCTGCACAGACAAACAGCATCACCCAGATACCGAAAATAAGATTATACGACCCGCCATCCAGACAAATCTGCCGGAAAAAGCGCAGCAAATCCATATCTCCCAACATACCATCTAATTCCTTCGCTTCTTCCAGAGAAATCATTCCAAGCGACACCGAAATCTCCTGCCCCGGCTTTGTCCCCATCAGCCATGTCAAACCAAAAGTAAACACAGTCCCCAACAAAAGCAGCCCAAAACAGACATAGACAGACTTACTTCTCTTCACCCTATATAAATCCATACGTAACAGATTAAACATACTGCCTTCCCCCTTCCATGCGCTCTAAGAAATACTCCTCCAAATCCATACGGTGGAAGCCCGAAGCATACACCGAAATCTGATTCTCAATTAACATCTGATTAAGCCCAGCGCCATCCTCCAGTCCGTAAATCCGGATTGCTCTGGCATCTTCCACCTCTGCCTGTATCTGTGGAAATGACTCCTGAATCAAAGCCAATGAACGTTTCACATCCTCCACCTCAAGCTGAAAATAATCCTGACACTTTTCCTCTAATTCTTCTCTGGTAATCTGCTCAATCAGCTCTCCATCCTTGATAATCCCATAATTCGTAGAAATCTTGCTAAGCTCACCCAAAATATGGGAGCTGATAAGAATCGTCTTCCCTTCTTCATGAAGCTCAAGAATCAGTTGACGAAGCTCTCTGATTCCTTCCGGATCGAGTCCGTTAATTGGTTCGTCTAAGATAAGCAGGTCCGGATTTCCAAGCAGCGCAAGCGCAACGCCAAGCCGCTGCTTCATTCCCATGGAAAAATGCTTCACCTTCTTCTTGCCCGCATCTGCAAGCCCCGTCATCCTCAGCACCTCCTCTACGCTCTTTTCATCTGTAATTCCCATACATTTCGCCTTCATCATCACATTCTGCCTGGCCGTCATATGGAAATACAGCCCCGCCGACTCAATCAGGACTCCCAGCCTGCGTCGTACAACAGGATCGCTGACTGGCTTCTCAAATATCCGAATCTCTCCCTCCGTCGGACTTGCAATACCGCAGAGCATTTTCAGAGTAGTTGATTTTCCTGCGCCGTTTCTGCCGATAAATCCATAGATTTCTCCTTCCCGAACCTTTAAATTTAACCGTTTCACCACAACCTTATTGCCATATTTTTTCGTAAGAGACGTGGTCTCTATGGCAAATGTATTTTTTTCTGCACTCACTTTATCTTTCTCTCCTTTCCAATTTGACTACACTGATAAGTCTAATATAAGAGTTTTCAAAAAGCGCTCAGAAAAGTTTAAGAAAGTTTAAAGCCCATCCCCCATACTGTCTGTATGTAGGAATCTGTACCACTCTTTTTTAATTTGGAACGAATATTACTGATATGTACATTGATGGTCTTATCCTCCGCCAGATATTCTTCTCCCCATGCATACTCATAGATCATCTGCTTCGTAAAGACCCGTTTAGGATTGCGAATCAACAACTCCATAATCAAAAATTCATGCCTCGTCAATTCCACCTGCTCCCCCTTAGCAGTCATCTCCTGAGTATCCGGATTCAGCGTCCACCCGCGGTAGGAATAGACCCTCTGCTCATAATCTGCCTGCCTCGTATTCTCTAAAGCTCTTCCGCCCACCCTGTTTTTCCTATCCCAACGGCGGAACTGCACCTGTATCCGCACCAGCAGCTCCGGCAGATCAAAGGGCTTGCAGATATAATCCTCCGCACCTGCTGACAGTACCTCAACCTTACTGTCCAGCCCGCTCTTGGCAGATAAGACGATAACTGGCGATTTTTCTGAAAATATAGACACCAGTTCTTCTCCAGAGATTCCAGGAAGCATCAAATCCAAGAGCACCAGATCATACTCCTCCATAGAAAATAGCAGCTTCGCTTCGCTGCCGGAGAATGCCTGCGTACATGTATATCCATGATTTTCCAGATAGTCTTTAAGCATCTGATTATTCTCTGCATCATCTTCTACAATCAAAATCTTCTGCACATCTCTTACCTCCAAACGAAAATATCATTGTTTTATTATAGTGAATAGACAATGCCGTGTAAAGCCTCCTCCCAAATCAGAACCACCGGCTTAGCCGGTGGTTTGCTCTCGCCCTATAAGGGCTTATT
>OFGA01001397.1_pt1 | contig 16626 bp, 18 predicted proteins | sample 1521471 | NCBI WGS metagenome assembly OFGA01 (sample SAMEA3504086, study PRJEB24116) | mouse gut metagenome | biome: mouse gut; feature: mouse-associated habitat; material: faeces | place: Denmark | collected 2011
GATGGAAAATCAGGCAAGTTATATGGCTGGTTACTTATTATTCGGTGTACTAGTGAATGATACAAGTATACAAGACCTAATACGAGGGAGGATAAGATAATGGGAAGGGATACTGAGAAAAGGGGCGTGAAGAGCCGGATCGTGTCGGCGGCGTGGCAGTTATTTTATGAGAAGGGATACAATGGCACGACGGTGGATGATATCATCGAATTGTCCAGTACGTCGAAGGGTTCCTTTTATTATTATTTCAGTACGAAGGATGAGCTGTTGGATACTTTGGCTATGATCCTGGATGACTATTATGAAGAATTGGAAGTGAAGATGGACCCGGAGATGAACAGTTTCTCTAAGTTATTATATCTGAATTATGAGATGCATAAGATGATGGAGGAGAAGATCAATATAGACCTGCTGGCTTCTCTGTATTCGACGCAGCTTGTCTCGGAGAGGCCGAGCCATCTTCTTGACCAGAACCGCAATTACTACAGGCTCTTGAATCAGGTCGTGGAAGAGGGGCAGATGCGCGGACAGATACGGCAAGGGATCCCGGCCAGTGAGGTGACGAGGTATTATGCCATGTGCGAACGCGCGCTTGTGTCGGATTGGTGTCTGAATAAGGGAAATTATTCGCTTGGGCAGTATAGCAGAGAATGTATGCCGTATATGCTGGAACATTTTAAAGTATAAAAGCGCAGACTGACAGGTGATTTACGGCAACATGCCGCCGAACGAAGGTGAGGGGCGATACAAATAGGAGGCAGTGGTATGGTGATACAAGGGCTGAAGAAATTCTCGCTGTTAGACTATCCGGGAAAGATGGCATGCACATTGTTTGCGGCAGGATGTAATTTTCGATGTCCGTATTGTTATAATAAGCCGCTTGTAATAGATACTTACGAGAACCGGGATATACCGTTGGAGGATATTTATGCATACCTGAAGAAGTACAGCGGGATATTGGACGGGATCTGTCTGACCGGAGGCGAACCGTTGATCCAGAGAGGGATCGAAGAATTCCTGGGACGGATCAGGGAGATCGGATATGATGTAAGGCTGGAGACGAACGGAAGCTTCCCGGATAAGCTTAAGAAGCTTGTCTCGGAAGGGCTCGTCAGTTATGTTGCCATGGATATTAAGAATTCCCGGGAGAGTTACGGCAGAACCGTTGGGATTGAAGGATATGATGTGGATAAGGTGCAGAAGAGTGTGGAATATCTGCTTGGCGGTGCGGTGCCGTATGAGTTCTGTACGACGGTCGTGCTGGAGTATCACAGGAGGTCGGATTTTGAATCTATCGGAAGATGGATCGCAGGGGCAGAGCGCTATTATCTCCAGCGTTTTATCTGTTCCGAGGGAGTGATCAGGGAGGGGCTTCACCGGTATAATGACAGTATTATGGAACAGGCGCTTGAGATCGTGAAGAAGGATGTGCCGGCGGCGCGGCTGCGGGGATGGTAGAGATAAGCGGTAATTGCTCACAGTTCAGGCGGGTGAACTTTCCTGAACTGTTTTGCTTCTGTCAGGAACCGGAAGTCTATTCTACGACAGCCGTTCGATGATCTCTGCCTTTAATGCGCTGTCCCGTCCGATCTTAAAATGATCTGCCTTAAGGAGCGCAAATGCTGCTTCGGAATTCCCGTCTCTCATATATCCGATCATTTTCTTGAGATTCTCATTGGTTTTTGAAATCTTCATTCCGTTTTGGACGGAACATTGTCCGATACGGATCAATTCACACAGATTATTTTCATAGATTTTATTAATACGCTCATTGTCAAAAATACTGATGATCTCCATATGCATGGCGGTATCGGCAAGCTCCCACTCATAAGGGTCTTCTGCGGACGCACACATACGGACGACCTTCTCCTCGATGCGGTAGGAATACTCTTCGTTGCGGCCGAGAGAGAAGATAAGCTGGAAAGCAGCTCCTTCCAACAATTCGCGGATCTGGTACAGTTCGTTGATGTCTCTGTCGGTGATCTCCCGGACGGTCATGGACTTGTAATAATCGGATACGATCAGACCTTCTGATCTGAGCATCTGGATCGCTGCCCGGATGGGGCTTCGGCTCATGCCAAGTTCCGCGGCAAGCATGGCTTCAGTCAGCGGCATGCCGGGGGAATAGGTCAGATTCAGTATGTTCTCTTTTATCTTCTCGTAAGCCTGGGCGGCGAGGGATGCGGTCTTTTCAGCCATGGGGGGTCCTCCGTTTTGTCAAAATTGTCTATACGACTGCCTCAATTATAATTTTATTGCTGGTTTTGCATATCTGCGGCTGACAAATAGAAATTATATAAGCGGGTTTCAAAAATACGGTTGGCAATCGTTATAGTATGATGGTGCTTTTTGATGAATCCTAACATTGCCGCAATGTTAATGGCAGGCAGATCAGCATTGTAGACGGTATTTGAACCTGTAAACAAAAGGTTTCTGATTAGGGTGTTCAGTTCGGGTATATCGCTGAGTTTTCCGATTAATGAATCAAACAATGTATTTTCTTCCTCCAAAAGCATTCGTTCCGCCTGGAAAAAACCGTCCCTTGTCCATGCATTTTTTCTGCTCTCGGGTGTGTCTTCAGTGCTGACCTCTTCGTCGATCAGTTTACAAAAAGCAGATACCAGATATGGATAGCCAGAGGTATCATCATAGATTAAACCGGCGATCTCGCGCACATCCATGCCGGTATGGTAATCTTTCTCGTAATCCATTAACATACCTTCAATATCGTCTTTACTGAAACTCATTTTAACATTAAATTTTGCAGCAATATTCCATGGACTGTTAAGCTTATGTTCATCGTTTGAGCGAAGTTTCCTCTTTAAATTCCTGATATCATATACTCCGGCCAGGATAACGGACTGGAATGTAATTGTTCCAAGAGCTTCCCATTCGAGATAATAATTTCGCAGCTGTGCAAGGAAATCAAGAAAAACCTGGTTATTTGACGCACTGTCTGTTTCGTCTATTATGAGGACTACCGGTTTTTTTGAAGATTGACAAAATGTCAGCAGCAGATAAAATAGCTTTCGGAGATCAAACTGCAAAGAGGGGGACTCGTCTATATCCCGAAGTGTTTGAAGAACGGGATATTCCTCGAGTACGTTTTCATTAGCTATACTAAGACCTCTTACGAATATGGATGCGAATGCCACCGAAAAGGTATTCTCATCCTTGTAGGATGCGCTGCCCAAGGCCTGAAAATCCAAGTGTACTACAAGATATCGGTCTGACAGTACCTTAGTCAAGGCATGCAATATAGTAGTTTTGCCGAACTGTCTTCCGCGATTTATTGAAAAATACGAACCTTCGTCAACCATACTGTGGATTTCTGCCAGTCTATTGCTTAAGTCAACCATATAATGTTTGGCCGGAATGCAAAGCCCCGTGATGTTGAATCGTTTTCTCATGCAAAGGATCTCCTTTCCTGTAGAGATGAGACACTACACTAATTCAGTCTCATTTTACCATGGAGAATCAAGATAAACAAGTAAGGTTTTGATTGACTTGCTCCCATTTCCATGTTATAGTCAGTACATAACATATTGTATACAAAATATATAATTGTATACAAAAAGATGATTTGTGACGGATGATCTGCAGCAGGACAGATTTGAACCGTTACAGACAGTCTTAGCGAGATTTTATAATGAAAAAAAGAAAAGGAAGGTGTTTCAAATGAAATTAGGATTTATCGGAACGGGTAATATGGCGTCAGCTATCATGGGAGGAATTATCAAGAACCAGATCATTCCGGCAGAGGAGATCATCGGCGCAGACCTATTTGCACCGGGACGGGAGAGGGCAAAGGCTCAGTTTGGTATTCATGTAACGGACAGCAACAAGGAAGTTGTAGAGAAAGCGGATGTGATCGTGTTATCCGTGAAGCCGCAGTTCTATGCGGATGTAATTCAGGAGATCAAGGATTTGATTCGTGCAGATCAGATCGTGATCACCATAGCGCCTGGTAAGACGCTGGCATGGCTTGCAGAGCAGTTCGGCAAGGATGTGAAGCTTGTCCGGACGATGCCGAACACACCGGCAATGGTGGGAGCAGGAATGACGGCAGCTTGCCCGAATGAGCATATGACCGAGGAAGAGACGGCATATGTGCGCACGCTGCTTGAAAGCTTCAGCCGGGTAGAGATCGTACCGGAACGTCTGATGGATACGGTGGTGTCTGTCAGCGGAAGTTCTCCGGCATATGTGTTCATGCTGATCGAGGCTATGGCGGATGCTGCGGTATCCGGCGGGATGCCAAGACCGCAGGCTTATCAGTTTGCTGCCCAGGCGGTGCTTGGAAGCGCGAAGATGGTATTAGAGACCGGAAAGCATCCGGGAGAGCTGAAGGATATGGTATGTTCTCCGGCCGGAACGACGATCGAGGCTGTGCGTGTATTAGAAGAACGCGGTTTCAGGAGTGCGGTATTTGAGGCTATGAAGGTCTGCGAGGAGATGTCTAAGGGGATGTAATACAACGGTTTGGACGAGCTCGGCCTGTCTGGACGGCTGCAGTGTAATTGTGGTTGGAAGGCGATCTGAGCCTGTGGATGGGAGGAAGAGATGAATAAAATTATAGAATCGTTATATGCGAGAAAATCTGTGCGTGTATATACAGAAGAAGAGATAACAAGAGAAGATAAGGAAGCCGTTTTAAATGCGGCGCTTCAGGCACCGTCCGCAGGATGTCAGTTATTATATACGATCCTTGATATCACGGATCAGGGCAAGAAAGAAAGGCTTGCGAAGTTATGTGACGATCAGGCATTTATAGCGAAGGCGAAGCTGGTGCTTGTATTCTGCGCGGATTGCCGAAAATGGCTCTCATTCTACCGGGAGGCGGGCCTGACACCGCGCAGGCCAGGTGCCGGAGATCTTCTTCTCGCGGTGGAGGATGCGGTGATCGCCGCCCAGAATGCAGTGACAGCGGCAGAGAGTCTCGGAATCGGTTCCTGCTACATAGGTGACGTGATGGAGAATGCGGAAGATATGAAGGAGCTGTTGGAGATTCCCTCATATGTATATCCGGCGTGTATGCTGGTCTTCGGCTATCCGACCGAGCAGCAGAAGGAGAGGAAAAAGCCGGTGAGGTTTGGCCTTTCGGATATTGTATGTGAGAATGTTTATCGGGATAAGGGCAGCCAGGAGATCCGTCAGATGTTTGCAGATAAGACGGGGGATAAGAGTTATGAGGAATGGATGGAGGCGTTCTGGAAGAGGAAGTATGAGTCCGGCTTCTCTAAGGAGATGAGCCGGTCTATGGAAGTGTATCTGAAAGAATTTCTTTGTTAGCTGTTCGGCTTCGGACAGACGATCCAGAGTGAAGAAGGTCCGGATTATGTTCCGGGCCTTTTCAGTATTCTGTATTCCTTTGGTGTCATGCCTGTATATTCCCGGAAGACTTTGTTAAAATAAGAAGGAGAGGAGAAGCCCACGAATTCCGATATTTTATTGATGCTCAGATCTGAAGTGATGAGCATTTTTTTTGCGTTGTCGATCCGGATCTGTATGATGGCTTTGTTTGGGGTGATTCCGTATTCTCTTTTCAGACACCGTATGATATGGACTGGATGAAAATTAAAATAGTCAGCAATACTTTCTAGGGTGAGCTGTGTGTGGAAATTCTGCAGGATGTATTCCATGATATTTGCTGCCAGAAGCTCTGATGAGTTGCGCTGCGGCTGAAATACCTGTACAAAGCTCAGAAGCCGGAAGAATAGTTCCTGACATTCCAGGGGAGAGAAGAGCGCCTGGTCCTGCGTCTCCTTCTGCTGGTATTTATCTATGTTGGTAGATATTAATTTCGAGAATATGGAAGTAAATTCGCTACTCTCCAGCGCTGTCATTTTTTTATAAAGAGGGAGCGTAAGCGTGTTTTTCCGGTCTTCATATATATTCAGGGATTGCCGTTTTTCTTTCACCAGATGAAACTCTTCGGAGTAATGATATTCCCCTGCGCTTCTGAAATGAAGCCAGTCAAATTTTGTTTTTTCCGTCACTTTTTTATGGCCGTAATGGGTGGAATCTGGTTTTAAAATAATCAATTCATTTTCTTTGAGATGATACGAGGCGTCTCCGTCTGTAATATAAAGTTCTCCGTATTCGATAAAGATCAGGTCAAAGATTCCGATATTGCTCCGTCTTCCATGTATATCTCCAGGGCGGTAGAGGGCAGATCCGGCAATGATGAAGTGCGGGTAAGGGGGAGTAGAAAAGTTCACATATTCCATGACGGCCTCCTGTTTTATATGTTTATATTTTAATATAATTATAAATGAATATTTGTTGTAAATCAACAGAAAAGAAGAAATTATGGTTTGTATATATGTTAAATTATTACAATTTTATATTGTTAATATTTTGCTATTTTGGGTAAAGAATATGAATTTACTTACAAAAAGAATTTTTATATAATATATCCAAGATATCGGCCCGATACCACGCAAAACCTATCAAAATGTATAATAATGCAGGCGCAAGGAGCCTGCATCCAAGGAGGATCATTATGAAAACAGGGAAAATGAAGAAATGGACAACTCTTTCCATGTCATCTCTTATAGCAGTGTCCATGCTGGCGGGCTGCGGCGGCAATAGTTCCAATGAAAAAAAGGATGAGGAGACAGCCTCCGGAAAGACAGAGATTGTTGTGTGGACACGGGATTCCACAGTAGCGGCTGTGAAAAGCGCTGCGAAAAAATACAATGAACAGAACGAAAACGTGGAAGTGAAGATCGTGGAGCAGCCGGCAACCCAGATGGCGGATCAGCTCTCCTTGGCATTGTCCTCAGACGAGGCGCCGGATATTGTCTCCCTGGATTGTACAAAGGTTCCCTACTTTGCATCCATAGGCGCCTTTGCAGACATTTCTGAGAAATATGAGGCTCTGGATTATAAAGATACCTTCAGCGAAGGCATGATAAAGTCAGGACAGCTTGAAGGCAAGACCTATGCCGTACCGTTTGCGCCGGATGTTTCCGTGCTTTTGTATAATAAGGATCATTATCAGGAGGCAGGGCTTGACCCGGAAACACCGCCCGAGACCTGGGATGAGCTGATCGCTGATTCCCGGAAGCTGACTACAGCCGACCGTTACGGTTATGTCTATGCAGGGGGTGATGCAGGAGGCCATATGTTTACCTTCATGCCCTATGTATGGAACAACGGAGGGGAAGTGCTCTCAGAAGACGGAAAAACATGTGAGCTGGATTCTGAAAATGCGGTTGCAGCCCTTTCCATGTTCAATGATCTGACAAATACCTACAAAGTAACGCCTCCCAGTGTTACCACATACTCCTGGAATGAGGCACAGGATGCATTTCTCACAGGAAAAGCCAGTCAGGTAGTGCTGGGCAGTGCGGCCATTTATTCCTTCATAAGCGGGGAACACGATGATATGAACTGGGGCGCCTGCCTTCTTCCAAAGGGACCGGAGGGTACAGATTATGCATCCTTCTCCGGCGGGGATTCCATTGGCATTACCTCCCAGTGCAAAGATGTGGACGCAGCCTGGGAATTCATACAGTTTAGCCTGTCAGAGGAAATTCAGGTGGATGAGCTGGCAAAAGGCGGTCTGCTCCCTGCAAGAAGCGATTTCTTTGACAACGAATATTTTAACAGTACACCGGAATACCAGGTGCTGAAAGAGGCGCTGGAGGTAGGACATACTCCGGTATCCTTGAAATATGACGAGATGTATGTACCCATTTTGGAGGCTATGCAGACATGTCTAAACGGAGAGAAAACACCAGAACAGGCCTTCCAGGATGCTGCGGAGGCTATCAATAAAATAATGCAGTGACAAAAAGGAGGGGCGCTTGCAGGCACCCCTCCGGTAAGGAGAAGCTGATGAAGAGAAGACATAAAAAGAAAATACCGCTGGTATCCTATTTGTTCATATTTCCGGCGCTGATATTGAATCTCATGTTTTTTGTATTTCCATTTCTTCAGTCATTGCTTATGTCATTTTATGACTGGCCGGTGATGGGGGAGAAGACCTTTGTCTTTCTGGATAATTATATAAAGCTGTTTCAGGATGCCCAGTTTTGGAATTCACTGCTGTTCACTATGAAGTATGCGGTTTTTGTGACCCCGTGTCTGTTTATTCTGGCCTTTATCCTGGCGCTTCTGATCAATGGGGCATTTAGGGGGGTGAATCTGTTCCGATCCTTGTATTTCGCTCCGGTGGTCATATCCATGACATGCTGCAGTATGGTATGGCTCTGGATCTACAATGATCTGTACGGTGTGCTGAATTATCTTCTCCAGACTATGGGTATCATACAGGATCCGATCCTGTGGATGAATTCGGCTAAGACATCCTTGCCCGCCGTGATATTTATGGTTACCTGGAAGATGGCGGGATTTTCTATGCTGATCATCCTGGCGGCATTCCAGTCTGTAGATGAACAGATCTATGAGGCTGCAAGTGTGGACGGAGCCGATAAGGTAAAACAATTTTTCAGGATCACTCTGCCGATCATCAAGCCGCATGCAGCCCTGGCGCTGATCTTGTCAGTCATTGGCTCTGTACTGGCATTTGAGCAGTTTTTGATCATGACAAAAGGCGGTCCGGCACAGGATACAACGACGATTGTCCATTATATATACAACACGTCATTTAAGTATTTTAAGATGGGATATGGGTCTGCTATAACGATGATCCTGCTGCTTGTGCTCGGTGTTCTGAGTTATTTTGAAAATAAGGTCCTTAAGGACCCCACGAAATAGAGGAGAAATATGAAGAGAGTGACGAGAAAAACCTGGATGAATACAGCTCTGGCAGTCATCTTTTTCCTGCCGCTGTATTGGACGATAGTGACGTCTCTGAAGGATAAGACAGAGATATACGGGACGCCGCCCACATTGATTCCGAAGCATCCAACATTGGCTAATTATATTAAGATATTTACCCTGGATGACGGTCTGTACAGAGGATATCTGATGAATTCCTTTGTTATTACCGCAATCACGATTTTATTGGTAGTTATTGTCAGCGTGCTGGCCGGGTATGGGTTCTCAAAGCTTCAGTTAAGGGGAAAGGGCTTTTTTATGGCATGTATACTGGCTGCGATTATGATCCCATTCCAAGCACTGCTGAATCCGCTGTACTCCATTATGTCAAAGCTGCATCTTTTAAATACGATTCCGAGTATGGTGCTGATCTACGCCACATTCCAGTCACCGTTTTGTATTTATATGATGAAGAACGCTTTTGACATGGTGCCGGACAGTCTGTTGGAGTCTGCAAAGCTGGACGGCGCGGGAGCATTCTCCGTGTTTTCCAATATATGTCTGCCGCTGACCTGGTCATCTGCGGCGACCATTGCCGTCTATGCGGCGTATACTACATGGAACGATTATCTGATCGCGCTGGTATTTGCTAACAGCAATTCCATCAAGACGTTCAATGTGGGACTTACCAATCTGGCAATCGGCCAGTACGGTACGGACTGGGGACTTTTGACGTCCAGTTCCATTATAGGCCTGATGCCTATTTTGATTCTATTTGTATTCCTGCAAAAATATTTTATCAAAGGAATGCTGAGCGGAGCATTAAAATAAAAGGCACCCTGGAGGAACCATTATGAGTAAGAAAAGAGAGAAAACATTACATACATTTGCCATTCCTGAAGTGAAACCGGAGGGATGGCTGAAACGGCAGTTGGAAATTCAGATGCAGGGGCTTACCGGGAAACTGTTTGACATTTGGGACAGTGTGGGCAGTTATTCTGGATGGCTGGGCGGTACAGGAGAAAACTGGGAGAGAGCGCCTTATTACCTGGACGGGTTTCTTCCGCTTTCCTATTATATGGAGGATAAGGAACACTGGGACACTGCCTGCAGGTTCGTGGAATGGACTCTGAACAGTCAGGACGAGGAGGGAAACTTCGGTCCTGTAGCCAGCAAGGAGGACTACTGGTCCAGATTTGTCATGCTGAAGGTCCTGATTCAATACTATGAGATCAAAAAAGACGGCAGGGTACTTCCGTTTTTCGACAGGTATTTTCAGTATTTGTATAAAAAGGTTCCAGATGCACCTATGGAGCAGTGGTCAAGCGCCAGAATAGGAGATTTGCTGTACTGCATCCAGTGGTATTGTGAACGGGAAGAGAGAAACTATATTCCGGCGCTTGTGGAAATGCTCAGAGAGCAGGCTCTTGACTGGGTGGATATTTTTGCGGAGTTCCCTTTTACAAGGCCCGCGGCTTATTACTATGACTGGAACAAAGAATACACCCATTTTTCCTGGGAGAATTACCATGACACTATGAAATACCATGCAAATCATATTGTAAATGTGACTATGGGATTCAAATACCCTGCAATGCTGTCTTACTTCTTTGATGACATGGACTATGAGGCAGTTTCACTGACAGGGATGCAGAGCGCTGATAAATATCACGGTGTGGCAAGCGGCGCTGTCAACGGTGATGAGCATTTAAGCGGAAATAACCCGTCTCAGGGGGCGGAGCTCTGTTCTATAGTGGAATATATGTTCAGCCTGCAGACCATGCTGGAGGCATTCGGCCTTCCTTGCTTTGCGGATAAAATGGAACGTTTGGCCTACAATGCGCTGCCGGCCACCATCACAGAAGATTTCATGGCGCATCAGTATTTGCAGCAGGCAAACCAGGTACTTGTGAGCAAAGCAAAGCGGAACTGGTTCAATAACAATGAGGAATCCAATATGTTCGGCCTGGAACCGAATTTTGGCTGCTGTACAGCGAATATGCATCAGGGGTGGCCGAAGTTCGTGAAAAGCCTGTGGTACAGAGGGAATGATTCGGAAGTGGTCTCCATGGTATTTGCCCCTTGCAGGCTGGAGACGGAGGCTGAGGGGAAGAAACTGTGCATCAGGGAGGAGACAGAGTATCCATTTAAAGAAAGAATTACATACCATGTGGAGAATGCGTCCCATAGCGAGCTGGAATTCAAGATCAGGATCCCAGGATGGTGCAGTGCATATAAAATATATAAAAACGGAATTTGTGTTAGAGAAGAAGAAAACAGAGAAAAAACAGGCGAAGTGGTATCTGTCTGCAGAGGAATCCAGACAGGGGATAGGATTGAAGCGGTGTTTTCCATGGAATTTGAAAAATCTCACTGGTTCCATAACAGTGTGGCGGTTGAGAGAGGCCCGCTGGTGTATGCACTGGATATGAAGGAGAGATGGGAGACGGCCAAGGTTGTGGCAGGTGTCAGAGATTATGAGATCTATCCTGAAAGTGCCTGGAATTATGCGCTGGAAGAAAATATGTCTTTTGAAATACAGGAAGGCCATGTGGGGGCGGTCCCGTTTTCCAAGGAGTATCCCCCGATCCGCCTGAGAACCAGGGGGCGCAGGTTGGATTCCTGGGAAATAGTGGACAACAGCGCAGGGCTTCTTCCCGTCAGCCCAATCTGTACGGACGGGAAAGAGGAGGAGATCAGTCTTATCCCTTATGGCTGTACCAAGCTGAGGATCACTCAATTTCCATGGTATCGGAATGAGGATAAGTAAAGGAATAAACCGCCATATGATGACGAATAAAATCTGGAAGTTTGGATTTTCCGTTATCATATGGCGGTTTATCATATTTCGGCTTATCGGTGCGGCGGATATGAAGCGGTTAAGGCATTTTTACAGCAGAATGGTATTGGTCCAGCAAGTTCTGTATTCTTGTATCTTCCCGCAGGAAATCATATTCGTGGTTTTCCGTGTCTTCCAGTTCATTCAGTATTCCAGACAGCATCCTGCTCCCCATGTTTGTCCCTTTCATGGAGAGGTGCAGGTACAAAGGTGAGTGATCTGGCTTCCATTCCTGGCAAAGACCCGGCAGCATCTTCTCAAGGGCACGAAGACATTCGCCGGTGTCCCGTTGTGCAACGGCAAGCTGAAAATCTGCAATATGTGAATTACAGTCCCACAGATCAAATAGTCGTCCGGTTTCTTTGGCAATTTCCGTCAGCTGTTCGGCTTCGGACAGATGATGTTCTTTGACAGCGATCTCCACCAGTGTGAACAGAGCTGATTGTACCCCACTGATCTCCGACAGAATCTTCCCTTCGATGATCTGTGCGGCCTGTTCTAAGTTCCCCTCTTCCTGGCATAGGGTGGCCTCTAATTGTTTCTTGTTGTAGAGCGTCGTGTCGGGAAGCTCATTCAATAACCTTCTGGCAGCATCGAATTCTTTTCTTTTTCTGTGTTTTGAGATTAACATGGCTTTGGCGTGGCTGCTCACCGCGGGGTCACAGCTTTTGGAAGCCCGTGTGTACATCTCTTCGATATCGGCTGCATATCGGCAGTTTTGAACAGTGGTTTTGGACATGATAATCAGACCTTCGAGAGTCAGCGCAGTGTTCAATAGCAGAAGATCGCAGGTGGGATATTCGTGAAGCTTATCCTGCGCCATGTGAAATGCGGCGTCAATCCCTTCCGTGTCGGCAATAGAAACCAATTCATTTATAAAAATCCCGATCTCTTCCTTTGTAAGGTCATCCTGAAAAGAGAGCAGCGTGTTAAGGTCTGTGCCAAGCAGCCTTGCCAGCGCGGGAAGCAGCGTGATATCCGGGTAGGAGATGGCCTTTTCCCATTTGTTGACGGCCGGGGCAGAGACGCCCAGGAAGGAAGCTATCTGCTCCTGAGTGTAGCCTTTTTCGGTTCGTTTTTGGCGGATGATTTCATTGATTTTCATTGTGGCAGTCCTCCTTTGAAAGGTATGAAAAATGCTTTGCATTCATCTTTCTTCCATTATAACAGCGGCGGCGGGGAGAGGACAATTGAATCGTTGTATTTATTCGGCATTGAAAGTTAACCGTTGGTTAAATGAATGGATTTTCAAAGCTTTTAGGAGGTTTAGAGTAGGGGATGGTGCGGTTTTTTTATTTGGTTCTGGAATGCTAAGAATGAGTCTTTTGCGACTATTATATCGGGGCGCTTTATGTGGAAGATAGTATATCTATCTAAAAGAGAGTAGATTTTTAGGAAAAGGGAATAAAAAGGTATTTCAACCCAACATAGGGCATCTTGTCTGTCGGGGTATTGTTTTGCCGGCGTCTGGATGATACGATAGTCTTGCTAAGGCAGGGAGGGGGAGAAAAATGAAGCTGACTATCCATCAGGATCTTGCAGTTCCCGAAACAGAAATTATTATCAATTGCGCCCATGTGGATGAAAGGCTCCGTCATTTGATTGATCTGATCCGGCAGCATGGCTTTTCCTTAACGGGGTATCAGGAAGGGAAGGAGTATCAGATTCCGCTGGAACAAATTTATTTTATGGATTCTGCGGACGGGAAAACCTTTCTTTATCTGGAAAAGGAGATTTACTTCTGCAGGGATACACTGGCTTCGTTGGAAGAAAAACTGCTCCATACTTCTTTTGTAAGGATCAGCAAAAACTGCATCATCAACACCGATTATTTGAAAAGCGTGCGTCCGCTTTATAATCATCGGTTGGAAGCCTTCCTGGTGAATGGGGAAACCCAGATCGTTACTCGTAATTACATTGAAGTATTGAAAAATAAGTTGAAAGGAGAAACGCTATGAAAAATCTCTTATGGAACCGGATTCCGTCTATCTGCATCTGCTTTACCCTGATCGTGCTTGCAAACTGGGGGCTTAATCTGCTGTGGGGCAATGAAGTTTCCCCCTTCCTGCTGGTTTTGTTTGTGTGGCTTGCTGCATGCCAGCTAATAGATACGCTGATCAGCAAAATAGAATTCCGGAAATGGAGTCATTACTGCATAGCAGAGTCGGTGGTGTTGTATCTGCTGTCACTGTTTATTTCCAGGATGTTCTTCTGGAAGGGCACGGATGTTTCCATCTTTGTCTCTTTTACGGTAATCTTTTTAGTTACTGATGGGTTTATCTTCTGGTATTTTCGCAAGCGGCAGGAAATCCAAGCAGAGGAGATCAATGAACTGATCCGAGCAAGAGAAGAAAATGGTCCTGACTGCGCTCGGAATTCTTAAAATAGTTTCGTTGCGTTTCAGACAATAACGGATCGGAAAAGCATTGAGAAATATGGGGTAAACAGGCTGTATTTTGCCCTGTCCATAGACTATGACAGGGCAATGAAACAAATTTTGTTTTGATTGCGGTCTGGGCAAGTTACCAGCGTTTGGAATACGCTTAAGGTAAATGGGGAGTTAAACGAAAAATACCCCAGCGGTGTTAAGGGGGGGGGGCAGAAAAAGATGAATGAAATAGTGATGGTTAATTCATATAAAGAATGATATAATATACAAAAATATATAGATTATGGAAGGGAGAAAGTCTGTGTCTACATTGGAAAAAACGATAAATTTATTAAGTATTTTGCCAGAAAGCCAGATAGAAATGATATATAATTTTGTACAATTTCTTAGTTCACAATACACGGTGGAAAAGCCTTTCGACACAGAATCCTTGGATGATATTTTTAGTAAAATAGCTACGGAGTATCCGAACCCGTTGGTTGGGTATAGGGCGATTTGTGTGAGGGAGAGTATGCCAGTATGAGCTTAGCAAATTATAGAACCGTTAAAAATATTCAATAAAAGTTTACGTTGAATTTTACGATTTTTTGTGTACAATAAAAGTAGCAAAAATAATAGGAAATTAAGGAAGGAGCTAAAAGAATATGGCAAATATTTTACCAGTATCTGATTTGAGAAATTATAATGAAGTCCTGAAAAATTGTCGCAGAGGAGAACCGGTATATTTGACTAGGAATGGCAGAGGCCGTTTCGTAGTCATGGATATTGAAGATTATGAGACCGATCGTGCAGAGAAAAAGCTTCTGATGAAGCTACAGGAAGCCGAAGAAGCAGTGAAAGACGGTGAAGGCTGGCTTGATCTGGATGAATTGAAAGCACTTGTGGAGGAATAAAATGTTAAAACTGCGGATCAATCCGATTGTTGCAAAGGATCTGAAGAAAATTCGAGATTATATTGCCGAGGATAATGAAGAATATGCTGTAAAGACCATAAAGGAAATTTATGGAAAGTTTGAGAATCTTCAGATGTTTCCAGGAATTGGTTCGGATCTTTCTAAGAGAGTCAGCTTTCGTACAGACTATAAATATGCGATATGGGAAGATTATGTGATTATATATAAGTTTGGAAATAAGTTTGTAGAGATTTATCGTGTGGTCAACCGGTATCAGGATATTACGCGAATCTTTGAATGAAAATATTGAATATAATTAGAGTATGAAATTTGGAAAAGAAAAATGAGAATCCTATTTTAGAATACACATAAAAATAAGGCTATTAATCCATATATTGCTAGTCTTCAGAGTATGAGTGGCTGGCATATGCAGAGGAAGCGGATATTTTGAATGTTGCATTATTCGGATTTACCGCAAAAGCATAGAGGGATAAAAATCCTGAATTGGCAAAAAGGAATAATGTAAGAGATTTTACACTACCATCTTTACATTTCCCATGTGAATGGAATATCCATTCCTAGTTTCTCTGCCAGTCTTTTAATCCCATCCAACGCTTCCTCTTTTGAATAATTGTGAGCTTCTAAGAAATCAATATCTTTTTCGCTTATATATTGATAGAATAATACTGCTGCAAGAACTTCTTCTTTTTTTGCATAGTCAATACCTTCCAGCAATATATTTTCGGCTTCATTTATAAAGCCTTCATCAACCATTCTTTCGTATTTCGCCAGCGTGTCCCCTGAGACCTCATATTTGTTTGCTTCCTGCAGTTCAACCGAATTGTATTGTTTCCCAAGCATTAGAGAAAAAAGCACTCTAACCGCTTCCTTGATAAGCCGCATGATATAGTCTTTTTCATCGATAAAGTCCATGTTTTCCTCCTGTAAAATGTTCTAAACAAGGCATATGATACTGCCATTTTACCATGTGTGCCGCGGATTAAAGATTACTTAACCCAATTCTTATTAAGAACCGGCTTGCCATGACCGAAATATATGATTCTATTGCCTATATTGCTTATTTTTCTTGCGCTTTCCAGCATGCTGTCCTTATTATGATACAGCATGGAAACTGTGGGATAAAACATATTCATCAGTGCATCGCCGGCTATAAAATGTTTACCGTCCACATCAATGCCAATGGAACCATCCGTATGTCCCGGTAAAGAAATGATGCGGGCATCTATTCCGTAATCGTCCAGACGGTCATCATTATGCAGCCAGACGTCAGGTTTAAATTCCGGTATGGAACGGACCGAGAATTCCCTGAGGGACGCTGATAGGACGATTTTCCCTAATATAGTTGCAGCGGACAGCGATTGGTTTGAGTTAGATTGAATCAGATTACGATCATTCTCATTCATTCCAATAGGAATTCCTAAGGTATCCGATATCCGGGCAGCATTTTCGGCGTGGTCAAAATGCGCGTGGGTTAAGATGATCAGTTTCACATTATAAGATCTGCATGCTTCCATCACCTTGTCAAGGAACTCCTTTTTTCCTGTGTCTACTAATATTCCGCTTGTTCCGTTATCGATAATATGGCAATTAACATTGCCGCATTTTATCCGATGAATCTTGCTCATTTTGTTCTCCTGTAAGTTTGAACTGACATTTTTACTCCTTTCCGTGTCGGAAAAGCCTTGATATGTCTATGTTTATTGTACCAAGCCGCTAGCGCGGCGGCTAGCCCTAAGTATGTGAAATTACACTTT
>OFGA01001400.1_pt1 | contig 16613 bp, 24 predicted proteins | sample 1521471 | NCBI WGS metagenome assembly OFGA01 (sample SAMEA3504086, study PRJEB24116) | mouse gut metagenome | biome: mouse gut; feature: mouse-associated habitat; material: faeces | place: Denmark | collected 2011
CTTCCCAAGTGGTGTATAATTGCACCCTCTTTCAGAGGGGGATTATCCGTTTTTCTGCCATTTTTACCGCTTTGTATCTACTCGCCTGCCATCAGACTTGTCAGATAATTCCCTTGCACCGCAGCTTTCTGTGAACGTACTATTTTCAGTGCCTCTTTCTCCCACTCTTCCATCAGTTTCTCCATCCTTTCATGCCGTTTCTCCCACCATGATTCTTCATTACTTTCGGAAAGTGGTGAAGCATCTTTTACAGGTATCCCTTCCCCGTAGCACTGTTCCGGCGTTGACCCGATGACCTGATTCCCAATCATCTTAGAACCCATAAGACCGGTACTGGAATACATGTTCCTTATCATACCCAATACTGTTTTCTCCCACTCCGGGTCATTTTTCATTCTTTCAAAACATTCTTCCGTAATTGTCAGTGTCCCTCCCACGCAGGTATAACGATACCATCCGCTGACAGGCATGCCCGACATTTCATTCATAAACCACTGTTTGTATTCGTCCATGGTCATTTCTTCTTTGGATTTATTCGATATGCTACCGTCATATATAAAACCAAAATAGTTCGGCGGTTGCGAGATTACCATACCCCCGCCCATGCAGATAAAACAGTTCTTTGAACTGTATCCCTTTCTTCCGAGGCTTCCTTCGCCTTCTCTGCAAAATTACTTGTACTCATCGTTTTCCTTCTGCTGCATGCGTAGTCATACAGGTTCATCCCCATACTGCTTACATTGTTGATACTCATACCTGTCTCCTTTCCTTTAACACCATCGTTACACTGAACTCATTCTTCTTTTTAATATCTACGTTCCCCTGCCACCCATCTGTGACCATATATTTTACTGGATTTTAGATAGATTATGCTCCCCATCAATCCGCATTACTTCATCGCAAAAATCAAGCGCCAGCTCCAGGTTATGAACAGAAAACAAAATCATAGCTCCATCATCACGCCGCTCTGCCAATATTTCCTTCAATGTCAAGACACTTTCCGGGTCAAGCCCGTTGAACGGTTCATCCAGGATCAGATTTTCTGCCCCGGACAACAGCGCCGCAGCCATGTAGATTTTTTGCTTCATTCCCAGGGAATAATTCGCGATATATGTGTCTATCGCTTCTTCCAGCCTGAAGGACTCCAACAGCCCTTTTTGCATTATTTCCGCTTTTTCGGGTTTCTGCCGGTACAGACGGGTTATAAATCGTAAATACTCCCTCCCGGTAAGATTCAGAAACATTTCCTTACTGTCCGGAACATAAAAGAAATGGTATTTAGACTGAAAACTGCGGCTTTCGATATGGTCTATGATAACTGTCCCCGAATCCATACATTCCGGCTGTGTAATTACTTGAAGCAACGTTGTTTTTCCAATCCCGTTCATCCCCACAAGGGCATAAATCCGACCATTTTCCATCTGGCAGGATACCCTGTCAAAAATCTTCCGGCCGCCATAGCTTTTTGACAGTTCATGAATCTGTATCATAAAAAACTCCTTTGCAAAATCGCCAGAAGCAAATCTCTCCTGCAGCCACCCCCGCACCCGCAAGACAAGCAAATGGAAGGAGCGGCACAGGAAGCCATTTCCTACTGGACAGAAATATTTCCCCGACAGTTAAAATTGTTGCTGTAATCAACACAAGCACTTTACTTATGTTTCCATGGAGCAGTTCGTTCGTACTGTTTACAGTCCGTGGCATTTTTAAATCAATGAGGACGCCTAACCACGAACAGACATAATTCATGGAAGTACCATAAAGCAGGAGCAGGAAAGCGCTCAGAACCGGCAGCCTCTCCAAACATATCAGGATGGACCAAAATAGAAATACTGTAATCTCTCCCCATAAAAATCCCTGAAACAGTTCTTCCACATAGGTTCCTGTCAGGCCAATCTGGCTGAAATTGTAGAACAGAAGCCTGGATAAAATCATCACTGTTATCATATTCTTGATGTTGGAAAAGAAGATCAGTTCCTTATTTCTGGTAACACGTTTCCACTCCAGCAGGAAATACGGGTGTGTAATATGGGACGTTGTCGGCCGTTTCCCGGCTTCTCTATGGCGAAAGTCCTGTACATTCAGATAGCCCCTCACATACCAATGCTCCGCGGCAAACCTCAGAGCCATTATCAAAACAGTCAACCCCAGCAATGCCACAGCCCATACCCAAAGAGCAACATGTAATTCCTGTTCCTTCGGGACGGCCTGACTTTTTCCGGCAATATATCCCCAAAGGGCAAAAACTACATTCCCCGCAAGCCAGGCAAGCACTAAAAAAGAACCATATTGAAATACAACAAAGGCATATCCCACTATATCATAGGCACAAAATCTGCTAAGCAAGATCGAGAACAAGATAACCCCGATATCCATAACACCTGTAAGGATGCAGCAAAACAACATTGCCAAAACTGCCTCTCTTCGACGATGTGCTTCAAAAAGAAAAAACGGATAAAGAAATGCAGCACAAATTCCTGACTGCAAAATAAAAATCCTCATAGCCACAACACTTACAATCGTCTGCGCCTCCACCGGATAGCAAAGGATCATTTTAATCCGACGGTTCATACACAACTGGTCAGGAAGCTGATAGATTCCCCAAAACGCGCAGAGCCAAACCGATATCAGTGATACAAGCACATAGCCGTTATCTGCTGCCGCAGCCGGAAGATACGAATCCAATATATACCAGATTAAATATCCTATATAGGCGCCTATTATCATAAAGGAAGCGGCAACCACCAGATGCGTCTTATTATGAAGTAAAATTTTACATAAGATATGTTTCATAAGGCAGCCTTTCCAAGCACAGTCTTCACATCATATTCACATAGGAAAACATCATAACTGCCAGAAGAATCACAAAAACACCACTGTTCATCTTAGTCAGGCGGTTCTGACGGATAAACAGCAGGTTTACAATCAATGCAATAATCGGAAACAGCCACACTCCCAGAACACTGGGTATCGGATAATAAGTTTCGCCCATATGCAGAATAGAAATCTGTTCCGGAAGGAACAGCAGCATAATTCCGGATAGTACAAACATCAGCAATATGACACCAAAGTTTACAGTCGCCAGTTTTGCATTATTTTCCGTAAAATTTTCCCCAAGAACGTTTTTTAATAGTCTTCGAATCATAATATGCTCCTTTCTGTCATTTCCTTTCAGAAAGACTGTCTTTCAGCTTCTTCATCGCCTCACAAAATGCAGGACTGTTTTTATAATCATCACTTTTACAGGCTTTCTGCATTGTCATATAGATAATCTGCTGCAGTTTTTTCAATTCCTCGCTGCTTTCCGGCTTAATTTCTATCGCAGAAAACAGTGTTCTGTTCAGAGACTGCATGGGGACTTCCAGCGTTTCAAGATACCAGCAGAGGTTTTCAATCATTTCCGCAGGCTTTCCGATACGGCGGTATAAATCAATCTTTAGGGCATCACTCAGCTGAGTCCGATTAAAGAACAAGGATTCAAACTGACGGCTCAATTCTCCGATTTCTAAAGCCCTTTCTGCATCTGGTTCCAGTTTTTCATCCAAAAGACACGTCATACAGGTCTGTATCTGGCGTGCAAGCTGCAGCAACCGGTTTTGGATCAGTTCCACAGCCCGTCTACGTTCTCCCCGGCGCAGGTACAACTCCATCCGGATAATTGTCGGATCACTTGTCAGCTCTGGAAGCTCTCCCAGAAGCCTTTCTGCTTCCTCTAAATCATTTTCCAGAACTGCCATTGCCGCTAACGCAGTAGCTGCCGGCTACCAATACTCGGTCACTCCGCTTTTATATACCGCGTAGAGCAGCTCTTTTTTCTGCATTTTCCAATTCTTCTTCTCTTCCCTCGTCGCGTCCGGGCAGACTGCTTCAAATACTGTAAAAATACCGGCCGCCTCATATTTTAATTCCACACTGGCCGGATACTGGTGAAGCAGGTTCGCAAGTGTATTCCCAGCCTCCTGATATCTTCCAACACGGGCAACAGACAAAATCTCATTCAGCTTTTGTTCAATCACATCACTGGACAGTATTTTTTCATAGTTCAGCAGCATGTCCACATTGGTATCCAACACTCTTGCTAATGGACAGAGCAATGTAATATCAGGATACGAGCTGTTGGTCTCCCACTTGCTGACCGCAGGCGAAGAAATCCCAAGCGCCGCCGCCAACTGTTCCTGGGTCATCCCCTTTGCCTTGCGCAGCGCCGCTATATTAGCGCCAAGCTTTAATTCCACCGCACATTCCCCCTTTTGATTATCCTGCGCTTCATAATTTCAGTATAGGCAAAAAAGAAAATTTACACAATGGAGGCACAGTTAAATATATTTCAATTTTTCTAACCAATGGTTAGAAAAAATATCTACAAGGTTTACATAAAACTCTGCCTGTTTATGTACTCCGTTATCTATAATCAATAAATACCTTCCTATTCTTTCACCAATCTCAACTCCCACAATACAGAGGTTTCCTTATTTTTCCGTACATGGAACGGCAGCGAATGCATTATTTAATTTTATCAGCTATATACTCCTTTCACAAGGCACTGTTCCATTTTTGCAAACTGAGGGACAGTTTTTGCATACATTCTAAAATGTGCGGCAGATAATGCTATTACTATTTCTTTTGTTACTTGGCATTTTTATGCTGATTCCAGTACGAAAACTTTTGATATTTGTTTATAATTGTCAGAAGAAAAAAAGATAAAATTTTTAATTTACGTATTGACTCTCTCGTGACGTAACGGTTTACGATTAAACCGAAAGGAGGAAATAATGAAAACCGTAAAAGATGTGTCAAAAATAACCGGAGTAAGTATAAGGACGTTAAGATATTATGATGAAATCGGTCTGCTAAATCCAACGGAATTAACGGAAGCCGGTTATCGGCTCTATGACAACAAAGCATTAGAAAAGTTGCAGGAAATTATGTTCTTTAGAGAATTAGATATTCCATTGATTGATATAAAAAAAATCATGGAAAACCCTAATTATGACAAGGAACAGGCTTTACTAACTCAAAAAAATTTACTGGAACAGAAACGTAATCGGTTGAATGGAATCATTGAATTAATAACAGATGTGATGAAAGGAGTTAATACTATGAGTTTTGAAGCATTTACTAACGAAGATGTACAGAAAATCGTAAACCATACTTTGGAATCTATGTCGAAAGAGCATATTGATGAACAAGTGAAAAATTGGGGGAGCATAGAAAAATACAAAGAGCATTTATCATCAGGTTTTACAAACGAACAGGCTGTTGCGGACTTGCTGAAATGGTATGGCAGCAAAGAAAAAGCAATAGAAGCCATTATGCAGTCAACCGGGAATATCGAAGAAATAAAACAGGAACAAGAAGAAAATGCCAAAATCTATAAACAATTTATGGCTGCAAAAGAGTCTAACGATATGGATATGGCACATTCTGCTGTTGAAATGCTTGCAGAAAATTATAAGAAGATGTTTGCACTTGATAATGCAAGAAATATCTTGCTTGATTTGGCCAAAGAATATTTACAGAGCACAAAACTTGCAGAAGCAACTGATAGCCAGTTTGGTGCAGGCTGTTCTGCATATGTTGCTCATGCCATTCAGCATTATTACGGGGCATAACAAATTAGCTATTACAGGCGGCGAGATAAGGAGGTTTTTCCTGCCGCCTGTTCTATTTGGCGAATAAGATGTCCGATTGCCTATTCTTTAACTATTTAGACTTTTGTTTCTTTAAAAGTACGCCGCAAACGATTACTGCCGCACAAAATACAAGGATCAAATACCACATATTTTCAAATTGGAATCCATGATCCAACATCAGTCGGTATCCCCAGGAAGCAGGGAAAAGGTGTCCTATGGTTTTAAGAAAATCCGGCAGCATATGAGTGGGGAACATAATCCCGGAAAGCATGATAGAGGGTAAAAATACAAGCTGCGCTATCATCGTCAGTTTCGCCTGATTTTTTACAATCAGCCCTAATATGCTCCCAATACTCAGCGATACAATAATATATATGGCAAGAGCAAGAAAAAACTCTGGAAAATGTACCGGTAAAGCCGCTTCAAACAGTATCGGGGCAAGCAGCAGTATAATGATACAGGTAATCATCAAATGGACAAAGGCTGAAAGAAACATTGTGATAAGGCCTAGGTATAAAGGCACCCCATTTGCTTGATAAACCTTTTTGATATTACTTCCATAAGTTTCAACCAGCGACGGCGGCAATCCGATAAACGCCCCCATTGATACGCCCATCACAATCATGGATTGTATCAAGGTGCTTCTCATTTCAGGCATAACAGAGGTAAAGATACCTCCCATGAGAAGAAAGAAAATAAGCGGAACGATATAGCAGGTAACTAACAAAGATTTGCTTCTTATATCCAATTTCCACTGCAACGCCACGCCATATAAAAAACCACTCATTCTTCTGCCCTCCTTGCAATTTCAATAAAATGCTGTTCCAACGTGCCTCTGTCAACTTTAATATCTAATACTCCGATTCCCTTGTGCTTTAACTCTCCGAGCTGCGAAAGCAAAGTATCTTCTATATTGTCCGTTTCAAACGTATTATTACCCTGCTGTGTTTTGATATGGACAATATATTTTTTTCCGACTTTCTCGGTCAGTTCCAAAGCTGTACCGCAAAACACAATATTTCCATCATTCAGAATCGCAATACGGTCGCTTAAGGCTTCTACCTCTGCCATATCATGGCTTGCCAAAACAATGGTTTTCCCTTGTGACTTGAGTTTTCGGATCTGATCATGCAGTGACAGCCTGCCTTCCACATCAAGCCCCGCAGTCGGCTCGTCAAGAAAAATAATATCTGGATTGCCGGAAAGAGCAAGCGCGAGATGCAGCCGCCTTTTTTGCCCTGTTGACAGCTGAATATATTGCTTCCTTTCAATTTCTTTTATGCCGAGAGTATCAAGCATAGAGAAATCAATCTTTGCCTTATTCCATTTCGCAAATAGTTTTACGGCTTCCATCGGCTTGATGTAGGACGGCAGCGACGAGGATTGTAACTGGATACCCATTTTCCCGTTTACAGTAACCATACCGCTGTCATATTTTCTCAAACCTTCGATACATTCGAGAGTCGTTGTTTTTCCTGCACCATTTACGCCAAGCAAGGCAAAAATCTCCCCTGTCTCAATCTGAAGATCAAGTCCTCGAAGAACAATATGGCTGCCATAGCTTTTCTCTAATCCATGGACTTGTATCGCATTCTTCATTTCTCCACCTCCCCCAACGGATTATCCCCAAGTCTTGAAAAATAAACTTGCAAAGCCGGCTCTAAATAATCGTTTACTATCTTTTGCTTTTCTTCCCATTCATTTGCTGCATGATCTATATTTCCGATTTCCACCAGTTTCGGGATCATGCTCACATCCCCGCCTGTGAACTCCAGAATCAAATTCCAATAAGCTTCTGTAATTTGCTGACATTTTTCGCTTTCGGGCGGTACGTTATCTTTCTGCAGCCGTAAGATCTCATCACTCAAACGGTTAAATCTATCCATAAAATCCAAGCCGCTTTCTTTGTCAAATCGATTGCGTATATGGTCAAGTGTGTCATCATCAAACCGCTTAATAAGATAATAAAATTCGTTTTTCATCTGCAGATTGACAATAATATCCGCATATTTTTTGAAGTTTACCTCCTGCATTTGAAGCACTTCTTTCTTAAACTGTTCTATCGCGGTTAAAGAAGCTGTTAAACGTTCTATTTCTTTTCGTATATCATCTGCCTGTTCCGTAAGGGCATTTGCAATATCATCCGGCGTATCTAAAGAAGTCAGGCGTTTTTTTATATCGTCTAAAGAAAACCCTAAAAATTTCAGAGATATAATCTGATGGAGCGTAATCAAATCCTTATCCGTATAAAGTCTTCGCCCGCCTTTACTTTCTGCTGATGGAGAGAACAGCCCCTCTTTATCATAATATTGCAGAGTACGGACGGTAACGCCCATTTTCTTTGCCACTTCTCCAACTGTCATATAGCCTTGCGGTATCGCTTTGTGTTTTATCATGATCTTTTTGCCTCCTGATACATATTATAAGAACCGTTTCGCGAACCCTATAGTTAAATATTATAAGTCATTACGCGACGTCACAAGCAATACCTTTTTGAAAATTTTAGGTGGTAAAATCTGTCTCTTCCACCTACTCTTATTTATGCGGAAAATAATTCCCCTCACTCTTCAATATACTTTTGGATCATTGCCAAAATTTCCTGCTTTGAAAAACCTAAGAAAGAAAGATTTGTATATAACTGATTATGAAACGCAGCAATTTCCTTAGTACGCTCTCTTTCAATGTAAGAATAATTATCATTTATCAATATACGGTATTTCAATTTCTTGGCAAGCTTTTGGTATGGATATTTTCCGCTCATTTATCCCCCTTTCCGCCATGGCGCAAAAACTGAAAATAAACTGAGTAAGGTATCACCGTTCCCAGAAGAAGAAACCATTTATTCACGAACAAATTTGCTTCTCCCTGCGCATTGAAATGGATTGGAATACTGTCTGGAAGAAAGCAGCATACAATCGCTACTACTGCCAGCATAACCAAAAACACGATCACATCCTTCAAGATACTTTTTTTCATAGCAACATCCTACATTAAATAATTTTTTTACCACATGCTTTAAAATAGAGAATAACCGACAGAACTATAAGAATAGCCGCCATCCCCCACAACACTCCCACATTCGGAAGCCCTAAAAACCAATGAAGTAATACTGGTACAGCAATACATATCATTCCAATTACGCCAGATAAAATAACAGATATGCTTTGCTTTACCACTACCATCTCATTATCCCAATCAAATCTGGGAAAACAGCAGTTTATATAAGTTCCTTGTACCGCGGTAAATACCGAATAACATGCCGGTACAGCCAAAATATTGCCGGAACCGCAGTTGCCTATCTGGCGCCGGTAATCTGGGGAGCTTTCATCCCGGTATTGGGTCGTGTAGGCGCAATCCGCGCGACGTTCACGGTTATGGCTGTCATCGCATTTTTCTGTATGCAGGTGCCGGTCTGGTCAATCCGTGAAAAAGAATATGTGGATACTGTTCCCTCGCAGGATACCGCGTTTTCCTCCCTCGCTTCCACATTCCGGAATCGGGAATTCCTGAAATTCGTCGGGTCGGACATCCTGTACTGGATTGCCATTACGATGTTCCAGACAGGTCTTCCGTTCTTCGTCACCAGCCTGCTGAAACTTCCGGAAACGATGACCACACTTTATTTTGTCGGTATGACCGCTTTGTCACTGGTATTTTATATTCCGATCAATAAGCTGGCGCCGAAACTTGGCAAGAAAAAGCTGATATTAACGGCCTTCGTGATTTTTTCGTTCTCATATCTCTATACCGGCTTTCTTGGAAGGATCTCTGTAATCTCTGCAAATGTACAGGGTCTGATTCTTATGGTTACGGCTTCCTTACCTATGGCGGTCTTTGGGATCCTTCCTCAGGCAGTGGTTGCCGATATTGCCCAGAGCGATGCGAAGCGCACCGGAAGCAACCGTGAAGGGATGTTCTATGCTGCAAGGACTTTTGCCTTTAAGCTGGGCCAGAGCCTCTCCATGCTCCTGTTTACAGCGGTTTCCACAGTTGGGGATTCCTCGGGAACGGGTTACCGCATTGCAGCGTTTACGGCGGCATGCTTCTGCTTTTTAGGCGGGATTATCTTCCTGTTTTATGACGAACACAAAATCAGCCGGGATATACGGTAGAAGCTTGCCATACATGATCATGACTGTTGTAACCTGTATGGACCGCCATGTCCCGTCAAGGAAATGAAAGGAGAACCCTTACATGGACAGAAGAACCATTCACAATCTGATCATACCGGCAGAAGGATATGCGGAAATAATGGAGTCGGCCGTTCTGCCTTATCTTGCAGAGAGGAAAACGGAAAGATACTGTGAGCGGGAACAAGGAAAAAAGATCTTCTATCTGCGCTGCCTTGCAGACCAGCCTCAGGGCATTGTCATCCTGTCCCACGGTTATACGGAAACAGCCGACAAGCATCTGGAAAATATCTATTATTTTCTTCGCGGGGGATACCATGTCTTCATGCCGGAACACTGCGGACACGGCCGCAGCTACAGGCTGTGCAGTGATACCGGGGATCTCTCTCTGGTACATATTGATGATTATCAAAGATATGTAGATGACCTGCTGTTTGTAAGCCGCCTTGCGGCACAGGAATTCCCGGAGCTTCCCATATGCCTGTATGGCCATTCTATGGGCGGCGGGATTGCGGCCTGTGCAGCGGCACAAGAGCCCCGGATCTATTCGAGGCTGATCCTCTCTTCCCCAATGATACGCCCAAACAGCGCCCCCCTTCCCTGGCCGCTGGCATATCTCGTTGCAAAGACTTTCTGCATAGCAGGCGGGGAAGAACACTATCTGCCGGGAAACCATCCCTATGACGGAATGGAACAATATGCCGACAGTGCGTCTGCTTCCGAATGTCGATTCCTATATTATCAGGATAAACGCTGCAAAGAGCCCTTATTCCAGATGAACGCCGCCTCCTATGGATGGTTTTGGCAGACGTATCGGTTAAACCATGCTCTCCAAAAGAAAGCGTGGCGCCAGATTTCCTGTCCTACCCAGATTTTCCAGGCAGAATACGAAACATATGTTTCCAAAAGGGAACAGGAACGATTTGTGAAGAAATTATGCAGGAGGAAAAATATAGACGCAAAGCTTATCCGGGTAAAAGGGAGTAAACACGAAATCTTCAATTCCGATAATAAAATATTAGAATCCTATTGGCAAAAAATCTTATCATAGAGCAAAGCATAACAAGCCGCCCCGTTTTTGCAGAATGAGGGGCGGTTTTTACATGGCATTTCTAATTTCTCTTTGATAAAATAACTGTAAATAGAATCTGTCAGCAAAATCATATTGGAGGAATACGAATATGGCAATTATTACACCGAATTTCAATTTTGATGGGAAATGTGAAGAAGCAGTATATCTTTACCAAAAAGCATTCGACGCAGAAATCAACTGCCTGCTTCGGTACAGCGATGCAAAATGGGAAGATTTTCATAGAGAACTGTCAGAAGAACAGAAAGAATATATCTATCATGCGGAACTCCTTATCGGAAATCAACGGATCATGATGGCGGATAATCTGGATATCCCTTTTAAACCAAGCACTGCCCTTTCACTGACTATCACACTGGAAACAAAAGAGGATGTTATGCGGGTCTTTGAGATTATGCAGGACGGAAGCGAGATCATTTATCCGGTACACAGCACCACATACAGTTCCTGCAGTGTCAGTTTTATAGATAAATTCGGCTTTCGATGGGTCATTATGACAGAACAGACAGAGCGCTGATTCCGCTTCTATACGCTTATTTGCTTCCGTTTTATACATCATTCTTATAGATTTTTTAATTTATTGTCCGATTGCAAAGAAAAAGCAATTATCTCTTTTTCTTACGGAGCTTTAAGTCGATATTTTTCGTTGCCGCTGTATCCTGCAGTAGTCCAGCAACAAAAGCACTTTTTTCTTTGAGCGTCAGTGTTTCCATATCAGATTGACGCTCAATTTCACTGAGTAGTGTTTGCAACTCTTGCAGTTCCAAAAGGTTGACGGCTGCACAAAAGAGCGTCTTTTTTCGGCCATCATTAAAACCGGACAGAAGAATGTCCAGTATTTTAGCCTTTTCCGTCTGCTCCACATTATAAGCTTCTATCCCGAATCGCCTTGCCTTTTCCATATCGGCTCTTCGGCTCCGGTGTGTTATGAAAGAATCAAAATCATCAATATGATCGTATTTTTCACAAGGATATTCACTGCATTGGAAACAATATTGGACACCGTCATGCTCCATACTGCACTTTGCGATTTTACATGACTGATTTCCTTCACCACCGCCGCAGCCAGGGCAGTATTTATTCAAATGCATAGGACAAAGCCCGCAATTCAAACCGCAGAGAGAAAATAATTGATTTTCTCGGTTAAATCCTTTCATGCTGTCTCTCCCTTCCCAAAACAGTTTACCTGCAAACACTCAAACTAAGATAAACTTTGTAATACTTAGCCCAACAAATCAAGGAATTTTATAGTTAAAATTCATATCTTGTGCCATGCGAGAACAACAATCCGTCTGTTAATTCCACACGCAGAATAATAGTGTTTTCATCATCGAAATCAGTATGTCCATTATTGATCCATTCAGCAAAGACTTTTTTCAGTTTTTCAGCAATCATACCATTTTCTATCTTTCCGAAATAACCCAGGCTAATGCCTTTTCCGTGTGCTGTAAACCACTCACCGGCGATTGCAACAACAGGATTATCTTTTATATGTTGCATTTTATTTGAGAGCGCGTGTGTAATGATATAAAAGGCGCCATTTTCATAATAGGCATTTACATATCGTACATAGGGCATATCATTTTCCGTTGTTGCCAATGCTATAATAGTATCTCTTCCAAAACGTTCAATCATTATCTGCTCCGCTTCTTTACATAAATTATCCATTAAATTATTTTCCTCTCTAAATCATGGTTGTAAATTATACAAAGTCAGCTATCACTATCTCGTTTCCATCAATATCGTTTAAGCGAACTTCATAAAACTGGATTTGTTATTTTCGGTTCGTTTTTCTTTTAATAGCCAGCAATTTCATATAGTCATCAAATTCAGTTGTATCAGTCGGTTCAAACATTACCCATTTTCCATCATGATAGGTTTGGGCTTCATCATATTTCCTACAAACGGCATTAGAAAGAGTATCCCTTATAGCTTCAAATTTTACTCTTTCATCTTTCCCAAAAATAATCATGAAACCAACGCAATTTCTTTTTGCGTATAAGCTACAAAGGGTTTTCCCTCCTCTGCGATACTTATACTCGTAAGTCCATTTCTTACCGCCAGTATTCCATAACTGTTCCATATCGTATTTTTCATCAATAGCCGAACATAATGCTTGCCATATATGATGCAAGGATTGTCCAAGTAATTCAGTCATAATTGATTGAGATGGTTTATTTTCAAGCATAATATCACCTCCGCAAATTCTTATTTATTTTCTGTTGCATTACTCTCTGGCCTGAAACTGTCAGTGAATCACCCCATAACGTAATCTAGATAGTTCATTTTGATGTTTCAATTTCATGAGCCCATTTTATCTCTAAACCACCAAAAGCACCCTGCAAATATATTTATTAGCGCTATCGTCAAAGTAATTGTCAAAGTCATACAAACTGTAACAGGGAACCACACATATATAACTTTATAAGGATAATGAAAAATAAAGGGAACGATAAGCATTGCAACAATAGAAGCCGTACCGACAGTAACACGCACTATACAGGCTCTCGGAGACTTTCTATCCCATAATAACATCGTAAAATAAATCAACAGCAAAGCCATCACTATACTCAAGAAGTCAACTAATCCATTTGTGTCCGTCTGAAGTCCGATTCTTATAGTATCTCCTAAGAGTAGTCTATAGATTCCGTCTCCGATATTCGTTGCAGATGAACCGGCAAGATTTGATAATACAAAAACACCCTGCCTCTTTTCCCTGCTAATGATTACCTGTGAAGAAAAATTAGGATTGTTTCCACCATGACAAATATAACCTTCATATATATTCCAACCTGCGTAGTAATTCCCTTTTTCGGAAACATCATAGTTAAGCACATCCTTTACTAATCCCAACTCATCCTGTGACTCAATCGACCAATTCTTCATCCATTTCATCAAATCTGATGTGTTTGAGACCAAATATCCCGCAGCAGTATTTCCATAATAAGTCGGGGAATCATATACAAACGGAGAAAAAAATCCCGTCTTATGGCCCCTAACCATCTTATCTGCATCCTCGTCATTTGTCCTAAAGAAGGAATCCTGCATATCTAATGGGGTAAGTATTTCGGACGAAATAAAGTCTTCGTACTTTTCGCCGCTCACATCTTCAATGATCAGCGCAAGAATATCGTAATTTATGGTAGCATACTCATGATAAGTTCCAGGCTCAGAATCCAGTTTAATCTCCTGAATATTTTGTATCGTTCTTATCAATAAACTTTCGTCAGTATCTTCTCCTTCCGGAATGGTTGAAATCGTCCAGCTCGGCACTCCACTTGTATGGCATAAGAGATCTTCTATCGAAACGTCATAGGCAGTCTTTTTGTATGTGGGTTTGAACCATGGAAGATAATCGGAAACACTGTCCGTTATCTTTAACTTTCCTTCCTGCTCAAGTTTTAAAACTCCCAGAGCCGTAAATGCTTTTGTAGTAGACCCCAGTTCAAATCTGCTGTTCTCATCAATGGATTCACCATAATTTATATAATACTCATTATCTCCATCTATTATAGCTAGAGAAAGTCCCGGGACATTATAGATTTCGCAAATCTTACATACATATTTATCAATGTTTCCTTTTGTGTACTCACCATTATCATAATACATCGAAACGTAAACAATCGAAATAATGATTGCACACGCAAGAAATACCTTACGCATGATTTTATTAGCCATGATACATTCTTCCTTAGCCCGTTTTTTTTAATTTATTATCGTTAAGAAAATAAGAATTTGTCAAATCAGTAAACTCCGATTTCTCTTTATGTTACTTCCCGATAAATGAGAATCGTTGCATAGTTTCTGGAGCAGAAACTATTTCAAATAGTGCATTAAAATCATCAAGAGTGTATTCTCTTAAAATAAGTCTTTCTGTTTCAATTACCATTTTGTTCCTCTGCAAATTTATTAACTCACTATATATTAGCTGCTTAAAAGTTTTGTTAAATCCTGAACGGAAGCATCCATTTTCACAGAGACTTCTTCCATGGTCATGCCAGCAGCAAGGAAACGTTTTATCACCATTTTCATATCTTCGCCAACCTCTATGATATGACCGTCCAAATCGTAAAACCGGATCACCCGCTGGCCCCAGCTATGCTCGATCACTTCTCCCAGATATTCAATATACGGATATTCTTTCAGCTTGTTCAGGAACCCATCAAAATCCTCTTCCTCAAAGACGATTTCTGCATTATTGGATTTTTTTAATACCTTTTCTTTTGGCACATTCACGAGCCATTCAAAATCCTGCTGTAATGCCAGACCGCAGGTAAAAGCAATGTTTCTTCCGTAATCTTGAAATACCTCCAATCCGAACAAATCCTCATAGAATTTTCTCGCGGCGTTAATGTCAGCCACCGATATAAGCATACATATGTGCTTCATATAAATACTCCTTCCAAACTGTAGTTTCCATTTTTTTCAAATTAGGACTTTAATTAATATAAATCCAACCCGATTGAAAGCCTATTATACCATAGAACAGCTTGTAACTCCAATTTTTCAGATCTGTATTTGTCCAAGATTTGTTTTTGTCCATGTTTAACCCTATCGGTATTTCTACAGTTTTTTCAGAATTAGTACGCAAAATCGATTCCCCCAAATTATTATTGTATGCTCGATAACATAGAAATCAAGTTTGAAATGCGTTCTGTACAGTCTGCTTCTCGCGTCTCCTGTTTTCTCCAGTCATTGGAAAGCGGGAAATATACCTTATCATTCACTGATTTCCCCATATCCCACTTACCATTTTCTTTTTTCAGCCCGTTTAACCAGTCCACAACAAAATGTAGCTTATATGCCGCATGTCTGTATTTTGCCAAAAGTTCAATAGCCGCAAGATAACGGCTAGCCTGCCTGCTTTCAAAAACCCGGGGGAAAGATGAGATTTTCTCACTATATATGTAGTAAATCCCGTCTTCTTTATTCAAAACATAGTCCATCAATGCCTCTTCGATTCTTCTGTCCAGACGATTTCCCAACAGAGATATTGGATAAAAGCACGTAAAATCTACAAATCTTCCACCCCTCGGCTTCACTCCGAAAATATCATGGTAGGCGGAAATGTACTCTTTATGGTGATACGCATCCCCCTGGAAAGCTGAGGTAATCACTGCTGCCCATTGATCGGCAACTTTATTTGCCGCCGGAAATTCATCGGAAAACCTTCTGATCCATGTTGCAAGCATAAGGGAAACGAAAATGTCCCAGTCCAAAAGTTTTTCCCGGCGATCTGGAATATCTGCTCGTCCCACAAGACAGCTATTCATATAGGAAACTGCTTTTTGGATGCATACGTCTTCTATTGTATAGCCTAAACGTTCCAGCCGCCTGAGTGCCTGTTCTGTTGTGATCGGCCTCCCGGAAGAAACTGAAAGCGTATGGAAGGATCCCCACTTTCCGTCTTCCTCCTGCATGGCAATAATCTGCTTTGCCCATTTCGTATCTTTATGCATGGAAGAAAGACTTCTTCGTTTCCATGTTAGCAGACTGTCGCTGCATAATAACCGACCAGAGTTTCCCTCCCCACAGTTTTTTATATTCATCATACGTCTGCCTCCATACTCATACTGTCTTTATCCGATATCGGTTTTCCGAAAATGTGCAGCACCTATTGCCAGAGGCAACAGTGTCCAGATAACCGACATCAAAATTCCACGAACCAAAAATCTCAATGGAAATGCTTCTGTGGGGCAATCTGCCATAAGATTCAGTATCCAATATCTGCTGATTGATATTTTTAACCGCAGCGCAGAT
>OFGA01001403.1_pt1 | contig 16590 bp, 27 predicted proteins | sample 1521471 | NCBI WGS metagenome assembly OFGA01 (sample SAMEA3504086, study PRJEB24116) | mouse gut metagenome | biome: mouse gut; feature: mouse-associated habitat; material: faeces | place: Denmark | collected 2011
ACAGCAAATCCTCCTTTCCTTACACCTGCAGCCGACAGACCGCGTTTTCGCTGATCGGTCGCTTCAGGGTTCATTCCAAAGCGTTCAGCTGACATTATATCACGATGTTTAAAAAAATGCAACAAGATTTTTTTATCTTTATCATTATTTAAATCCGGCAGACAGCAGCTATTCTTCCGTCAGCTCACAGGAAAAGGGTAAAGAGCTCCGTGCCCCTTACCCTTTTTTCAACCGTTTTTAAATAAGTCCTAACTCCTGAATTCTGCCATATACACGTTCAAACACATGTCGAAGCGGCTTATAATGCTTGCTGGACGCCAGTTTCATAAATGCGTCTTCATTAAATTTCAGGTCTGTATATTCTATATATTTAAACGCCAGTTCCCGTATGGTTTCTTTCGTATTAAACATCTGGCTCAGCGTGTCTCCCGCGTCTATCTGAAAATAATCTGCCACCAGCGCGCAGTTTAAATCAAACATCGGCGCCACCTCTTCCAGTTCTCCGGTTTCATTATTCATCATAAAGCCATAGTTTTGCGTATGTCTGTCCGTATTAATTATAATATAATCCAATACTGGTATACAGGCGAATTTGCATCCCCATCGTTCCAGACAAAGATCACGGAACCCGATCTTGCGCCGTTTGCAATAGTCCATCACTTCCCAGGCTTCAACAAAAGACTGTTTCTCGTGCACAAAATTCTGACAGATCGAAACGTAAGCCGTACCGCGGGCAGTCTCTTTAATATCGCTTAGATATACGACACTGTCCAGACGATTTTCAAAACATTCCAGAATTTCAGACGCAAGAACTTCCATTCTTGTATTTACATACTCATTCGTCTTATCTGATTTTAATAAGTACAGACTTCCGCCCAGATATACCCAGCCTTTCCGAAACAATCCCTTTGTCGTCAGCTCCGGACAGATCGCGTTTGTCGTAATCGTTGGTGAAAATCCGCTCAAAGACAAATCCAGAATATCTCTGAGCTTGTTCTGACGAATATTGATCTTCTGCCAGTCCGCTTTTTCCTCATCTTCTTTGACCCAATAGCTGTCTACAATCGATACCCCTTTACATTTAATACAAATATTTACCCGGTTGTCTGTTGAATCTACCTGCGGTATCTGAAACGCAGCATAAATCTGTTTGGCATTATCTCTGGACAAGGACAATACCCTGCTGCTTAAATACGCTTTTACTTCCTGAATATTATGCAAAATATCTTTCATTTCTGTTGAAAGTCTCATATTCGACCGCAGACAGAACGGAAGCAGATCATTTCGAATAACTTCCACTACAAAATCTTCCAGATCAAAATATAACACTTCTGTATTTCTCAACATCAAATACATGACTTACCATCTACCTTCTATCTTTTCCACATCACAATCCCCATTGCGAAATGTATTTGAAAAACTTTTATGAAACCCTTTTGTATGTAATCACATAAGACTGTATCTTTTCATTTTTACTGTCGGACAGTCGATGTACATGACCAGTCTTCTGTTATACTTTATTTTTTCTTCTTTTTTCTTCTTTCCCCTCTTTGGTATCTTTACTTTCTTTTCCCTTTTTTCCTTTGGCTCCTTCGTCTTCTTTCTTTAATTTTTTCGCTTTTTTATAACCGTTGATATCATACTTTTCTTCGTATTCTTCAAAATAAACCGCATAGTCTGAATTTTTACGTTCCCGTACGCTCTTTACATATCCATGAATATCAAATTCGGAATATCCCAGCTCGATCATTGCAACCGCCACGTTCGAGCAATGTGCCCCGATACGTTCCAGATTGGCCAGCAGATCGTTAAATGCGAACCCCTGCTTTAATTCGCATTTCCCATGCTGCAGACGCTTGATATGCCTCAGCTTCAGTTCGTCGCATAAAATACCGATCAGCTCGCGCAGCGGCTCTACCCGATAGGCGATTTCCTGATCATCTTCCGTAAAAGCGTTTACTGTCAGATCTACAACCTCGGAAACTGCAGATTCGAGCACGCCAAGCTCATACATCCCTTCTTTTGAAAACGAAGTTTTTTTCTCATACAGTTCATTCGCCACTTTGGATATATTGCTGGCATGGTCGCCCAGCCGCTCAAAATCACTGAGCGTATGCAGGAATTTGGAAACCTCGCTGTTTTGCGCAATCGTCATTTCCCGTCCGGTCAGCTGCATCAGGTATGTACCGAGCTTATCTTCATATTTGTCAATCAGGTTTTCCTTTTCCTGCACCTTATGGTACTGCTCCTCGGAATACTCCGTCAGAAGCTGCAGGGAGCTCGCAATATTTTTCCGTACCTTTTTTGCCATGCCGTTCATCGCCTGGTGGCTCTGCGCAATGGCTAACGGCGGATAAGCCAGGAAGCGTTCTTCCAGCAGGTCAAAGTCCGCCTGGTCTTCCTTATCTTCCTCACTGTCCCGCACGAGGAGAAATACAAATTTCTCAATGCCTTTGATAAACGGGCTGAGCACCAGTATCGTAGCCATGCGGAATACCGTGTTCAGCAGCGCAATCCGCACCGGATTCATAACCATATCCATAAACCCGAAATTCACAAATGCATGCACGGAATAAAAAACCACAGACCAGAACAGCATGCCGAACAAATCATTGACCAGATAAATCAGCGCCGTTCTGCGGCCGTTTTTATTTGTCCCGATGGAAGACAGCAGTACCGGGCACGCTGCGCCGACGCCGATACCCATCGTAATCGGAAGCGCGGATGCAAACGTAATCCCGCCTGTAACCGACAGCGCCTGCATAATACCGACGGAAGCCGATGCGCTCTGCAAAACGGCCGTGAAAAGAATCCCGACCAGAATGCCCATAACCGGATTGGAAAACATCGTCAGCGCATTGACAAAATGCTCGTTGCTCTTTAACGGCGCTACTGCACCGCTCATTGTCTGCATTCCGACCATCAGAATCGAAAAGCCAAGCATAATGTCCCCGATATTATGATACGAAGCCTTTTTTAAAAACATTTTAAACACAATACCGATAATTGCCACAACTGCCGATATCGTAGCCGTGGACAAAAGCTGTGCAATCCCCCCGGTGCCCTCGATATAGGACAGGCAGAGAATCCAGCCCGTAATGCTCGTTCCGATATTGGCCCCCATGATAATGCCAATCGCCTGCGATACCTTCATCATGCCGGCATTTACAAAGCCCACAACCATAACTGTAGTCGCCGATGACGACTGGATAATCGCCGTTACCGCAGTTCCAAGCAGAATGCCTTTCAGCGGGGTATTGGTCAGCCTGTATAAAATCAGCTCCAGCTTATTGCCCGCCGCCTTCTTCAGCCCGTCACCCATCAGGGACATGCCAAACAGAAACAGGGCTACCCCGCTTAACAGCGACAGGACGAGTGTGAATCCTTCCATATGTTCTTTTTCCTTTTCATCTGTACGAACACTTCATCAAATAGTTACATGTTTTTACACATCTGATATATTTTACCACACCTGTCCTGAAAATGGAAGAAAAGTCCATAAGAAAGTGATTCAGAAATGAACGGTAACGTAAGTTCAGGCAGGTCTTTGTACCCTGATACAAAGACCGTGAGAACATGATTCAGGAGTGCAAAAATCCCATCGCGAAGCGATTTTCAATGGATTTTTGCATGTAACAGTTCAGCCTGCCTGAACTGTTACACAGTAACAAAAAACAAGCTGCCAGAAATCTTCATTCCCAGACAGCCTGCCCCTTTACAGGATTTTTCTATTTATCCCGCCAGATAATGCGCCCCTTTGTCAGGTCATATGGCGACATTTCAATCGTTACTTTATCTCCCGGCAGAATACGGATAAAATTCATGCGCAGCTTTCCGCTGATATGCGCCAGTATCTGATGCCCGTTTTCCAGTTCTACCTGAAACATTGCATTTGGCAGCTTTTCCACTACCTTGCCTTCCACTTCAATTACATCTGCTTTTGACATTTTCATTCCTCCATTTAATAAGCAATCTTTCTTTTTGTTTTATATTTGTTTTATACCGCAAGGTACATCCTGCTTAAATTTTCTGCTTCTTCCTCGGTAACCGACAGAAGTTCCGGCCCGCCCGGCGTAATCAGGATTGTATTTTCATAATGCGCGGACAGGGAACCGTCTGCCGTCGTCACCGTCCAGCCATTATCAGACCAGTTTACCCGCCAGGTGCCGATATTAATCATCGGCTCTACCGCGAGCGTCATCCCGGGCCGCAGCCGCATCCCGCGGAAGCGCTGCCGGTAATTCGGTATTTCAGGCGGCTCGTGCATGTTCCGCCCGATGCCGTGCCCGGCCAGGTCGCGGACGACCCCATACCCGAAACGGTGCGCATAATCCCCGATTGCTGCCGAAATATCAAACAGCCGCCCGCCTGCCTTCGCATGCTGCATCCCGGCAAAAAAACTGAGCCTGGTACGCTCAATCAGGTCTGCCGCCTGCTTCGATATTTTTCCGACACCGACGGTTCTCGCAGCATCTGACTGATACCCTTTATAAATCACGCCTGTATCAAGGCTTACTATATCGCCTTCTTTTAAAATCCGCTCTTTCGACGGAATTCCGTGTACCACCTCGTCATTTACGGAAACACAGACAGAAGCAGGAAATCCCTCATAATTCAAAAAGGAAGGAATGCATCCATAGCTCCGTATTAATTCCTCGCCAATACGGTCAATGTCCAAAGCAGACATTCCTGGCACGATTTCCCGGGCAAGCTCTGCATGTACCCTGCCCAGGATTCTTCCTGCCGTCCGCATCAGTTCTATTTCTTTGACAGATTTGACTGATACCGGCATTTTACGCTCCCAATATGGCTATAATCGCATCAAAGACTGCTTCCATTGGCTGCGTGCCGTCTACGGATTTCAAAATATCCTGCTTCTTGTAATAATCAATGAGCGGCTGTGTCTGGTCATGGTACACGGTCAGGCGTTTCTGAACCGTTTCCGGCTTGTCGTCATCCCTTAATACGGTCTGTGCACCGCAGGCATCGCAGACACCCTCTGCCTTTGTCGGGTTAAATTCTACATGATAAGTAGCGCCACAGCTTAAGCATGCCCTGCGTCCGCCCATGCGGTTTACGATATTTTCGTCCGGCACGTCAACGTCAATGGCATAATCCATTTTCTGGCCGATTTTGCTTAACGCTGCATCCAGTGCTTCTGCCTGCGGAATAGTACGCGGGAATCCATCCAGCACAAACCCGTTTTTGCAGTCATCCTGCTGGATGCGGTCCATCACAAGGTCACAGGTCAGTTCATCCGGTACTAACAGGCCCTGGTCCATATATTCTTTTGCTTTCTTTCCAAGCTCTGTCCCGTTCTTGATATTTGCACGGAAAATATCGCCTGTGGAAATATGCGGTATCGTATATTTCTGTGCAATTCTTTTCGCCTGTGTTCCTTTGCCCGCTCCCGGAGCGCCTAACATGATAATTTTCATACGGTAAAAAACCTCCTGTTTTATTTTTATTGCAGTATATTCATCTATACACATGAACCCTGCACTGCTTTTAATAACCATACCATAAAACAGCACAATTTTCCACTATAAAATCTGCAAAAAAGATACAGCCGAAGCTGTATCTCCCTGATACTTCTATTCACTTAAAAATCCCTTATAATACCGGACAACCATTTTTGATTCAATCTGCTTAATGGTTTCAATCACAACACCGACAATAATAATAACCGATGTGCCCCCGAATGAAACGTTTGCATTAAACACCCCGTTGAAGAAAATCGGAACTACCGCACAGATAGACAGGCCAACTGCGCCGATAAATACAATATAATTCAGAATCTTCGTCAGGTATTCGCTTGTCGGCTTCCCTGGACGGATGCCCGGGATAAAACCGCCCTGCTTTTTCATATTGTCTGCAATCTCCAATGGGTTAAACGTAATTGACGTATAGAAATACGCAAATACAATAACCAGAACAAGATACACAGCAAGTCCGATAGATAAAACTGGATTCGCCGGGTCACACCAGTTCCTCTGCTGCAGCCCGCTTAAGATTTTCCCGCCAATGCTTGTGCCGCCGTCTACGCCGAGCAGCGTGCAGATAACCACTGGGAATTCCATAATAGACTGTGCAAAGATGATTGGAATTACACCGCCTGTATTGACTTTTAACGGAATAAACGAGCTCTGCCCGCCAACCGTCTTCCTGCCCTGGATTTTTTTGGAATACTGTACCGGAATTTTGCGTTCTGCATCCTGCAGCAGAATAACGAAAACAACCGTCAGCAGTATTACGGCAAGAATAATAATGGCCGCAAGCACGCCTCTTGCAATTTTCTGGTTTTTGACAAACTGTTCGTACAGTGTGGACATGTCAGCCGGTATTCTGGAAACAATGTTGATAACCAGCACAATGGAAATACCATTTCCCACGCCCTTTTCAGTAATCTGCTCGCCAATCCACATCAGTACCGCAGAACCCGCTGTCAGAATACATACAACCTGAATCACAGAAAAAGCGCTGTAATCCGTCAGATATCCCATTCTTCCAAACCCGATTGCCATTGCAATGGATTCAATCAGTGCAAGTGCTACCGTCACATAACGGGTAATGCCGGCAATTTTCTTTCTGCCGTCTTCCCCGTCACGCTGCATCTCCTCAAGCTTTGGAATCGCAATCGTAAGCAGCTGCATGATAATGGAAGAAGTAATATATGGTGTAATACTCAATGCAAACACAGACATTTCATTGAATGACCCACCAGTAATCGCATCAAAAAAGTTAAATGCGCCATTGGTCTGGGAACTGAACCACTGTGAAAACAGCGCCGAATCAATTCCCGGACATGGCAGCTGTGACCCTATGCGAATCACAATCAGCATGAAAAATGTAAATACCAGCCTCTCCCTGATTTCTTTAACTTTAAATGCACCGCGGAGTGTCTGTAACATTAGATCACCTCTGCTTTTCCACCAAGAGCTTCAATCTTTTCCTTTGCACTAGCGCTGAATGCACTGGCCTGAACCGTAAGCTTCTTGGTTAATTCCCCATTTCCAAGAATTTTAACGCCATCTCTTGGATTTTTCACAATTCCTGTCTCCATTAATGTATCAATGGAAACGGTAGAATCATTGTCAAATCTTTCGAGTCTTGATACATTGACTCCAACGATATCTTTATGATTAATATTCTTAAAGCCTCTCTTTGGCAATCTTCTGTATAATGGCATCTGGCCGCCTTCAAAGCCTGGCCTTGGAGCCCCTGAACGGGCCTTCTGGCCTTTGTGTCCCTTGCCAGCTGTTTTCCCATTGCCGGAAGCGTGTCCGCGTCCTTTTCTGTATCTGTCTTTTCTTGAGCCTTCTGCAGCCTTTAACGTTGATAAGTCCATTCTGACACCTCCTTATCTGAATTATTATGCTTCTTCTACTTTTACATACGGCGCAATTTTGCGGAGTGCTCCTCTTGTTGCATCATTGTCCGGAAAAGTTTTCGTCTGATTCAGCTTGCGGAATCCCATGGATTCGATAATCTTGCGATTCCTCGGCACAGAACCAATCTTAGACCTGATGAGTGTTACCTTTAACATTTTATCTGCCATTTTTTGCCTCCTAACCTAGAATTTCTTCTACAGATTTGCCACGAAGCCTCGCAACTTCTTCTGGAGATTTTAACTGGCTCAGGGCAGTGATTGTAGCAAGCACAACATTCTGCTTATTGTTCGAACCCAGTGATTTGGTACGGATGTTCTTAATGCCTGCTAACTCGCATACGCTTCGTGCAGGGCCGCCTGCGATGATACCGGTACCTTCCGGAGACTTCTTCAGCAGTACAGAAGCGCCGGTATGCTTGCCCTGGATATCATGTGTGATACTCTTGTTATCATCTAATTTTACAGTTATGAGTTTTTTCATGGCATCTTCTTTACCCTTGCGGATAGCCTCAGGAATTTCAGCTGCTTTACCCATTCCTGCGCCTACATGCCCGTTGCTGTCGCCAACAACCACTAAAGCTGAAAAGCGCATATTGCGCCCGCCCTTTACAACTTTCGTGACACGTTTGATTGCTACAACGTTTTCTGTTAACTCTAACTGACTAGCATCAATTATTTCACGTTTCATGTAAATTATTCCTCCTGCTTAGAATGTTAAACCAGCTTCCCTGGCTGCATCTGCCAGAGCCTGAACCTTACCGTGGTAAATATACCCGCCTCTGTCAAAAACAACCGTCGTAATGCCTTTTTCCAGCGCTCTTTTTGCAACTACCGTGCCGACCTGCTTCGCTGCGTCGATATTATTCGTTTTCTCCAGCCCTTCTTTGACATCCTTCTCCAAAGTGCACGCAGAAACGAGGGTAATGCCAGCTGTATCGTCGATAACCTGAGCGTACATATGATTATTGCTTCTAAAAACTGCCAAACGTGGTCTTGCCGGTGTACCGGAAATACGATTGCGCAGTCTTCTGTGTTTATTTGCACGAACCTTAGCTCTTGATTCCTTTCTAACCATGTCTCGTCACCCTTTCATTATTTCTTGCCAGTCTTACCGACTTTACGCCTGATAACTTCATCAGCATATTTAATACCTTTGCCCTTGTATGGTTCCGGTCTTCTCTTATCCCTGATTTCAGCCGCATACTGGCCTACTTTTTCTTTGTCAATGCCTTTAATCGTAATCTTATTGCCTTCTACAGCAGACTCGATTCCGTCCGGGTCTTCCATAATAACCGGATGGGAGTAGCCCAGGTTCAGTGTCAGCTTATTGCCTGACTTTGCAGCCCTGTAGCCGACGCCGTTTACTTCCAGCACCTTTGTATAGCCTTCGGTTACACCGATTACCATATTGTTCACCAGTGTCCTTGTCAGGCCATGAAGGGATTTCATTTTCTTTAAGTCATTCGGCCTTGTAACCAGCACATGGCCGTCTTCCTGCTTAATTTCCATTTCGGAAGGAAGCACCCTGTTCAGCTCGCCCTTTGGGCCTTTGACTGTTATATTGTTATTTTCTGCAATCTCGACTGTAACTCCAGCCGGAATCGCGATTGGCATCTTTCCTATACGTGACATGCCCGTACCTCCTATTTATCAGAAAAATAGTGTTCAAAAATATTTGTGTTCACCTGATTGATTTACCATACAAACGCTAATACTTCGCCGCCAACCTGAAGCTTTCTTGCTTCTTTGTCTGTAATGACTCCTTTGTTGGTAGAAAGAATTGCAATGCCAAGCCCGCCAAGCACGGAAGGAATTTCTTCCTTGCCGGCATAGACACGAAGCCCCGGTTTGGAAATTCTCTTAATGCCGGAAATGACTTTCTCATTCTTATCTGCACCGTATTTTAACGCGACGCGGATAGCCTTGAAATTGCCATCATCAACAATATCATATTTCGAAATGTAGCCTTCATTAACAAGAATGTCTGCAATGGCAACCTTCATCTTGGATGACGGAATATCGACTGTATCATGTTTAGCAGTATTTGCGTTACGGATTCTTGTAAGCATATCTGCGATTGGATCACTCATTGTCATGATTGAATTTTCCTCCTTAAAAATTATCTGGGTGTCAATGCTTACCAGGAAGCCTTCTTTACTCCCGGAATCTGTCCCTTATATGCTAATTCACGAAAGCACACACGGCAGACACCATATTTCCTTAACACAGAATGTGGGCGGCCACAAATCCTGCAGCGTGTATATTCCCTTGTAGAAAATTTCTGTTTACGCTGCTGTTTTACTTTCATTGAAGTCTTTGCCATAATTTCCCTCCTGATTACTTTTGAAATGGCATATTGAACTGGGCTAATAATTCGCGTGCTTCTTCATCCGACTTTGCAGTTGTTACGATAATAACATCCATGCCGCGGACTTTATCAATTTTATCAAATTCTACTTCCGGGAAAATCAGCTGCTCCTTGATGCCGAGCGCATAATTTCCCCTGCCGTCAAACGAGTTCGGGTTTACGCCCCTGAAGTCACGCACACGCGGCAGTGCAAGGTTTACCAGGCGGTCTAAGAATTCGTACATTTTCTCGCCTCTTAATGTAACCTTACAGCCAATCGGCATGCCCTCCCTGATTTTAAAGTTCGCAACTGACTTTTTGGATATTGTCTTAATCGGCTTCTGTCCGCTGATTAATTCCATGTCGCTCATCGCAGCTTCTAATATTTTCGCATTTTCTTTTGCTTCGCCAATACCCATATTTATGACAATTTTATCCAGCTTCGGAACCTGCATGCGGTTTTTATATCCGAATTTTTTCATCATGGCATCCACGATTTCATTCATATACTGGTCTTTTAATCTGCTCACTTTTGGACCTCCTTCCTTCTATACCGTGTTTAGTCAATGATATCACCAGTGGATTTTGCAAAACGGACTTTCTTGTCTCCGTCAAACTTAAATCCGATTCTTGTCGGCTGTCCTTTATGCAGATACATGACATTGGAAATATGAATTGGCCCTTCCTGGTGTATAATACCGCCCTGCTGGTTCTGCATCGACGGTTTTGTATGCTTGGTAATCATATTAACACCTTCTACAAGAAGTGTATTCTTCTTCCGGTTAATAGCAATGACTTTGCCTTCTTTATCTTTATCCCTGCCGGCAATTACCTTTACTGTATCGCCTTTTTTAATTTTTAACATTGCCATCCTTGCTACCTCCTATAATACTTCCGGAGCCAGAGAAACAATCTTCATAAAATGCTTCTCACGAAGCTCCCTTGCAACTGGCCCGAAAATACGGGTTCCTCTTGGAGTCTGGTCTTCTTTTATAATAACGGCAGCATTTTCATCAAAGCGGATGTATGAGCCGTCTTTGCGCCTTGTCTCACGCTTTGTGCGCACAACAACTGCTTTTACAACATCGCCTTTTTTAACAACGCCGCCTGGTGTTGCATCTTTTACGGTTGCAGTAATGATATCACCAATGTGTGCATATCTTCTCGTTGAACCGCCCATAACACGGATGCAGAGCAACTCTTTTGCTCCGGTATTGTCAGCAACCTTAAGCCTGCTTTCCTGCTGAATCATGCTGGAATCCTCCTTGTACTATTATTTTGCTCTTTCAACGATTTCTACAAGTCTCCACCGTTTCTGTTTTGACAGCGGCCTTGTTTCCATAACCCTGACAGTATCGCCAATCCTGCAGTCGTTATTTTCATCATGCGCTTTTAATTTATAAGTCTTTTTTACGATTTTGTTGTATAATTTATGCCTTACGTTGTCTTTGACAGCTACAACGATTGTTTTCTGCATTTTGTCGCTTACAACAACACCGACACGTGTTTTTCTTAAATTCCGTTCCACGATTTCGTCTCCTTTCCAGAACTAGGCATTTGCTTTTTCCGTAATGATGGTCTGAATCCTTGCAATATTCTTTCTGACTTCTTTGATTCTGCCTGTATTCTCCAGCTGGTTTGTTGCATTCTGAAATCTCAGGTTAAAGAGCTCTTTTTTAGCCTCTGTTAACTGGGCGTCTAAATCCGCCGGTGTCATTGTCCGTAATTCTTCTAAATATTTACTTGCTTTCATTTGATTCACCGCCTTCTAAGTCTGCACGCGAAACGACTTTACATTTACATGGCAATTTATGTGTGGCAAGACGCAGTGCCTCTCTTGCAACTTCTTCCGCAACTCCGTCGATTTCAAACAATACGCGTCCCGGCTTTACAACTGCTACCCAGTATTCCAGGGAGCCTTTTCCGGAACCCATTCGGGTTTCAGCCGGTTTTGCCGTTACCGGTTTATCCGGGAATATCTTAATCCAGATTTTACCGCCACGCTTTACATAACGTGTCATTGCAATACGGGCTGCTTCAATCTGGTTGGATTTAATCCATGCCGGTTCTAAGGCTACGATACCGAAAGAACCGTTTGTGATTTTATTGCCCCTGGAAGCACGGCCCCTGATGGAACCGCGAAACTGTTTTCTATGCTTTACTCTTTTTGGCATTAACATAATTACTGAGCGCCCCCTTCCTTATTTCCTTTTGCAGGAAGTATCTCGCCTTTGTAAATCCATACCTTAACGCCTACTTTTCCATAGGTCGTATCAGCCTCAGCGAAACCATAATCAATATCTGCCCTCAATGTCTGGAGCGGAATATTTCCTTCTGAATAAAACTCCGTACGGGCCATATCTGCACCGCCCAGGCGTCCTGATACAGAAGTCTTGATTCCAAGCGCGCCAGCCTTTAAGCTTCTGGACATGCAGGATTTCATCGCACGGCGGAAAGAAATACGGTTTTCCAGCTGCAGCGCAATGTTTTCTGCAACGAGCTGGGCATCCTTATCCGGCTTCTTTACTTCTTTGATATCTACAATAAGCTTCTTGTCTGTGTATTTTTGAAGCTCGCCTTTTACTTTTTCAATTTCAGCGCCGCCCTTGCCGATAACCACGCCCGGCTTTGCTGTATAGATAATTACTTTGACACGCTCGGAAGCTCTTTCAATCTCAATCCTTGAGATTCCGGCATTGTACAGTTTCTTTTTCAGGAATTCTCTGATTTTATAATCTTCTATTAAACAGTCTGCAAAATCTCCTTCTGCATACCACTTAGAGTCCCAGTCCGCAATGACACCAACTCTTAAGCCATGAGGATTAACTTTCTGTCCCATGCTTTCCCTCCTTATCTTTCATTCAGCACAACAGTGATGTGGCTCATTCTCTTTTCGATTCGATAAGCACGCCCCTGTGCCCTCGGCCTGATTCGTTTCATTGTAGGTCCCTTGTTTGCGTAGCATTCTTCAATATACAGGTTATCCGGATTCATGCCGTTGTTATTTTCCGCATTCGCAATTGCAGACCTTACTAATTTGCCTATCAGCCTGGATGCATATCTTGGACTGTAATCTAAAATAGCAAGCGCTGTTTTTACATCTTTTCCACGGACTGCATCTAATACAAAGCAGGCCTTCTGCACAGACACTCTTGCATAAGATAATTTTGCAGAAGGTCTGGTATCTTTTATTGCATTTCTCTCTCTCTTAATTTGAGATCTATGTCCTTTAGCCATGAAATAGAGCCTCCTTTCCTAAACCAGCGAATTATTTCACTCTTGACCTTTTTTCTTCTTTTACATGACCACGGTAAGTTCTTGTTGCAACGAACTCACCCAGTTTATGCCCGACCATATCTTCTGTAACATATACCGGTACATGCTTTCTTCCATCATGAACTGCAAATGTACGTCCCACGAATGACGGGAAAATTGTGGAACGGCGGGACCATGTCTTAATTACGGCATTGTCACCGGCAGCATTGAGAGCATCTACCTTTTTTAACAGGCTTTCATCAGCGAAAGGACCTTTTTTTAATGATCTTTTACCCATTGCTATTCCTCCTATTTACTCTTAAGCGCTCTGCCGTCGCGTCTTCTTACGATAAGCTTGTTCGAAGCTTTCTTTTTCTTACGTGTCTTAAGACCAAGTGCAGGCTTGCCCCATGGCGTACATGGGCCAGGACGTCCGATTGGAGCCTTGCCTTCACCACCACCGTGTGGATGGTCATTCGGGTTCATGGCCGAACCACGCACGGTCGGGCGGATGCCCATATGGCGCTTGCGCCCTGCTTTACCGATATTAATCAGGTTATGGTCTCCATTTCCGACTACGCCGATGGTTGCGCGGCAGTTCAGAGGAACCATTCTCATTTCACCAGAAGGCAGCCTTAATGTCGCATATTTGCCTTCTTTTGCCATTAACTGTGCGCTCAGGCCAGCGGAACGCACTAACTGGCCGCCTTTGCCCGGGTACAGCTCGATATTGTGTACCTGAGTACCAACCGGAATATTTTCCAGCGGCAGGCAGTTGCCGACTCTTACTTCTGCTTCCGGCCCGTTCATGACACGCATGCCGTCCGTCAGCCCGGCCGGTGCAATAATATAGGATTTCTGGCCGTCTTCATACTGTATTAATGCAATATTTGCAGACCTGTTCGGGTCGTACTCGATACCGATAACCACTGCCGGTACTCCGTCAATCTTTCTTTTAAAATCAACAAGCCTGTATTTGCGTTTATTTCCACCGCCACGGTGCCTGACGGTAATTTTACCCTGATTGTTGCGTCCTGAATGTTTTTTTAATGGAACCAGTAATTTTTTTTCAGGAGTTTTCTTTGTAATCTCCGAATGATCAGAGCCGGTCATATGCCTTCTGGAAGGTGTATATGGCTTATAACTCTTAATTCCCATGATGTTCTCCTTTCAAATGCTTTCTTATCGTGCAAGCTGCACATATTTTAAACCATCCTGTATTTTACAGTCCGCTGAAAATTTCGATATCAGCGCTTTCCGGCGTCAGCTTTACAATTGCTTTCTTTCTTTTTGCCGTGCGGCCTTTTACAGCGCCGCGTCTTTTTTCCTTGCCCGGAATATTCATGGTATTTACTTTCTGTACCTTTGTTCCTTCGAACATTTTTTCCACGGCATCTTTAATCATTGCCTTATTTGCTTCCGGATGCACATAAAATGTGTACTCCTTATTTGCCATAAGGTTCATGCTCTTTTCTGTAACCACCGGTTTGAGGATTACATCATAATACTGAATGTTTGCCATTATGCATACACCTCCTCGATTGCTGCTACCGCATCCTTTGTTACAATCATTGTGTTATATTTCAGGATATCGTATACATTGATTGTATTGATAAACGATACTTTTACATGCGGAATATTTCTGGAAGACAGAATGACATTTCCATCATCCCCATGAAGGACAATCAGTGCTTTTTCGGCATTGAGCGCCTTTAAAACACCTGTCATTTTCTTTGTCTTGATTTCATCCAGCTTAAGCTCGTCTACGACGATAAATTTATTTTCATTCACTCTGGAAGTCAGCGCCGATTTCAGGGCAATTCTTTTTTCCTTTTTGTTCATTTTCACGGAATAGTCCCTTGGTGCCGGTGCAAATACAACGCCGCCGCCTTTCCACTGCGGTGCCCTTGTAGAACCCTGCCTTGCGTGGCCAGTCCCTTTCTGCCTCCAAGGCTTTCTGCCGCCGCCGCTTACTTCGGAACGGGTCTTGGCTTTCTGTGTTCCCTGACGTTTGTTGGCAAGCTGGCGTAATACTGCCATGTGTACCAGGTGTTCGTTCACTTCCACACCGAAGATGGCATCATTTAATTCCATGGTGCCTACTTCCCTGCCTTCCATATTATAAACAGATACGTTAGCCATCTGTATAAGTCCTCCTTTCCTGATTATGCACTATTTATAAGACTTTACTGCTTCTTTGATTGTAATCAGCGACTTCTTCGGCCCTGGTACGGAGCCTTTTACCAAAAGCAGGTTGTTTTCAGCGTCAACCTTTACAATCTGAAGATTCTGAACCGTTACCTGTACATTTCCCATATGCCCCGGCATCTTCTTGCCTTTAAATACGCGGCTTGGTGTAGAACAGGAACCATTGGAACCCTGATGACGGTGGAATTTGGAACCATGCGTCATAGGCCCTCTGTGCTGGCCATGTCTTTTAATAGCGCCCTGGAAACCTTTACCTTTCGAAATCGCAGTTGCGTCAACCAGATCGCCTTCCGCAAAAATATCTGCCTTGATTTCGTCAGCCAGTTTGTAATCATCCGCATTGTCAAATTTGAATTCCCTGACAAATCTCTTGCCGGAAACGCCAGCCTTGTCAAAATGGCCTTTTTCAGCCTTTGTCACGCCGTGGCGGTTGCGGATTTCTTTCTTTCCATTGGCATCCCTGTTGATGATTTTGTCCTTCTTGTCCACAAAACCAACCTGTACTGCGCTGTACCCGTCATTTTCAACGGTTTTAATCTGTGTTACATAACAAGGCCCAGCCTGCAATACTGTTACCGGAGTCAGTTCTCCGTTTTCATTGAAGATTTGAGTCATTCCGACTTTGGTAGCTAAAATCGCCTTCTTCATTCTTTTACCTCCTGTTATCCTACAGCGGAACGCTAATTGTGCTGCGTTCATCCTAGAACAGTTAGTAACATAAGTGGAACACCGTTTTTGCGCCTGGCAGCCGGACTTTACGGGGCTGCTGCTTTTCCAGTGCTGCTTCTATGATAAAAACCCTTCAGGATTATTGCCTTATTTGAATGTTACCGTTTTGTTATTTCATTTTGATATCAATGTTTACACCAGCCGGTAACTCTAACCTGGTTAACGCATCGACCGTTTTCTGGGTCGGAGCGATGATATCAATCAGCCTTTTATGAGTTCTCTGCTCAAACTGTTCCCTGGAGTCTTTGTATTTGTGTACGGCCCTTAAAATGGTAATGACTTCCCTTTTTGTCGGAAGCGGTACCGGCCCGCTCACCTGTGCTCCGTTTTTCTTAACAGTTTCAATGATTTTCCTTGCTGATGCGTCAATCAGCTCATGGTCATATGCTTTGAGAATAATCCTCATTGTCTGACTTGCCATAAAAAAAGTCGCCTCCTTATTCGCACTTAATATTCAGGCGATAGATGGGGTGCCGTTGCGGCATCCTGCCTTCTATCGTAATCAGTACGACAAGCGGTGACTGTACACGAACCCGTGTGTGTCTTGTATGTTATCTCAAGGACTCCACACCATATTTCTGCATCCCGGATGCAGATATTCTGCTAGTACAGTGACTTGTCGCCAGTTTCCTAACTTGACATTCGCTCCACGGAAAACCTG
>OFGA01001408.1_pt1 | contig 16559 bp, 15 predicted proteins | sample 1521471 | NCBI WGS metagenome assembly OFGA01 (sample SAMEA3504086, study PRJEB24116) | mouse gut metagenome | biome: mouse gut; feature: mouse-associated habitat; material: faeces | place: Denmark | collected 2011
CGACAGGGAGAAAAACCAGACCGAAATGAATAAACTGATTGACTACCGCCAGCACTTGCGGAATAAGGTACGCCGTGCCACACCAGCCGAAAAAGAAACACTCCGAGCCGAAAAACAGAATGTGACAGAACAGATAACGGAACTTAGAAAGCGGCTGAAATATGCAGACGGGATTGAAAAACGCTCTGCCCATATCGACAACTGCTTAGACCAAATCCACGATACGATTGAAAACCAGCGGTCAAATACAAGAGCCAGAGCAGGCAGGGCAGACTGCAGGATGGAGGAAACATTGCGATGAACGAACCCTTTGGTGACACAGAAAAAGAAGAATTTTCAGAAGAAACTGCCATCCGCCAGATGATTGATGGAATTACGGACTGCCTTGCATCCATGACAAAAGAAGAACGGTTGGCATGGTTTCGCAGGTCACAATATCCCCATCCAATCAATTTCCAGAAAGAGATAGACGGTACAGTTTATACAGTCAATGCCCATTTTAACGCCGCCGCTTCTGAGAGCATTCAGGAAAAAGCCGAGCGCATTCTCCTAAAACTATAAATGGCATTTGAATTAAGACTTTAAAGCATTGAAGTATTCTGCCAGATATGGTATGATAATGGCACCTACAATTCATATCATGTCTGGCTGTGGAAAGGAGAATTATGAGCAGCCAGCCAGATAAAATAACAGCTTTATACTGCCGTTTAAGCCGTGACGATGAGCAGGACGGGCTTTCGGGCAGAATCAAAAACCAGCAGTCCATACTGGAGAAATACGCAAAAGAAAATGGTTTCCGCAATGCCCGCTTCTTTATTGACGATGGATTTTCGGGGGTGTCGTTTACAAGACCCGCATTTATGGAAATGATGGACTTAGCCGAGCAGGGGAAAATCGGGACGATTATCGTCAAAGACCACTCAAGGCTTGGGCGTAACCGCCTTGTTGTCGGGCAGTTATTGGAAGAAGATTTTGACCGCATGGAGGTACGTTATATCGCTATCATGGACAATATCGACACCGCTAAAGGCATCAGCGACCTTGTCCCCATGCAGGATTTATTCAATGAATGGCACGCCAAGAACACAAGCCAGAAAGTAAAGAATGTATTCCGCAATAAGGGGATGTCAGGAATCCCGCTTACAAGCAACCTGCCATACGGCTATAAAAAAGACCCCGAAAATCCCCGAAAATGGATTATCGACGAGCCTGCGGCAAAGATAGTGAAACAGATTTTCAGCTTATGCGTTGCAGGGCTTGGACCGACGCAGATAGCAAAAAAACTGAAAGCCGACAAGGTAATGACGCCGACGGTTTACTGGAACAGCATTGGGATGGCATACCGAAAACCGCCCGCCACCCCCTATCACTGGTCAGCATCCAGCGTGGTGCGCATCCTCTCCCGACAGGAATATATCGGGGACACCGTCAATTTCCGCACCATGCACAAATCATTTAAAAGCAAGAAGCGGCTGGAACTCCCGCAGGAGGAATGGCAGATATTTAAAAACACCCATCCCGCAATCATTGACGAAGAAACCTTCCTGCTCGTGCAGGAGCTTCGGGAACACCGCCGCAGACCGACAAGGAGCGGGATTACCAGCATGTTTTCTGGTCTGCTCTATTGCGCCGACTGCGGGGAGAAACTCTATTACAGCACGGTGAATAATTACAAGAGGGAACAGGCTTATTTCTTCTGTTCTTCCTACCGCAAAAACTCTGATGTATGCTCTGCCCACTATATCCGAGAAAAAGTAGTGGCAAAGGCAGTATTGGACAGTATGCAGCGTGTGTTCTGGTACGTCCAGTGTTTTGAAAAAGATTTTGCCAGAAATCAGATGGCGGCTTTCGGAGAGGAAAAGAGGAAAGAATTATCCGAAAAGCGCAGGGAGCTTGCACAGGCAAAAAAGCGGGTGAAAGAGATTGACAGCCTTATCCAGAAGATTTATGAGGACAATGTAAGCGGGAAAATCTCTGATGGGCGTTTCGCCACCATGTCAATGGCATTTGAGGACGAGCAGAAACAGTTAAAAGAATCCATCCCCAATATGGAACAGTACCTTGAAACCGAAACAGACAAGAGTGACAGCCTTCAGCGTTTTATCGACAGGGTAAAATGCGTCACACAGCTTACGGAATTAACCCCCGAAATCGTACACGAGTTTATTGAGAAGATTGTCGTGTCCAAGCCAGAATATATTGACGGTCAGCGTTACCAGAGTTTAGATATTTACTACAACAGCGTCGGCATTGTCAGAGAGCCGATGCCCGAAGAAATGGAAGAACTGTTCCAAGAGCATATGCGGAACAGAACATCCAGCCAGAGCAGCAAAACAGCGTAGCCGCAAGGCTGCACTGTCTACATAGCAGCATATTAAGATATTACAATTTTTAGAGCAACTTCCTTACGGAACACCATCCAAAGACAGCGGCTTTTATTTATGACAATGAAACATACCTGCCCACTGTGAATTTCTTTTTTTCATACATTTTGAAACACGCAAAAGTATATCCGAAGCCGTTCAAAAATGCATGCATGCGGATTTACGGATGTCCGAATCTGCATGAACACTTTTCTGAACGCTTCCGCCTGTATGCATTTTTATCCTTCCCCGGATATATTTCATGCCTCCATTCAGTCAGCATCATCCCTTATGCTGCTGTGGCAAAATGGTGTTCACTCCTATTATAATAGTAAACACTGTCAGAAAGAATCTCACACTCTGACAGTTCCGTGCCATTTACAGAAGCGAGAAGGGCCTTTAATTCCCCGGCTGTTTTCCGGCTGCATTCATCTGCCGGGATTATGATAACCTCATGAACAGAACTCGGAATCACATAGAACCCAAAACCGATTCTTTCCGCCACGTTTTCCAGCATTCCTTTATACAGGATGCATCCGGCCCCGTAAAGCTTCATGGAATTTGTCAGCACATAAAAAGGCCGTACTTTTCCATCCCCGGCAGTTTCCCCTCCGGCATCTGCCTGGAATTCTCCCAGCCCGGCCAGTTTCCCCGGCATTCTTTCTGCCATATTCCGTTCTGCACACAGCCGGATATCTTCTTCCTGAACTTTCCATGCTTCCATCAGCCTGTTGTTTACCTGTACTGTCCTGCATCCTTCGCCATCTGCTTCAAGCATCAGGTAAAACACCTGTGACAGGTCACAGAAATCGATATGAGGCACATCCTGTAAAAATTCCCGGTTTGCCTGTGTGCCGATTAGCCGGAACATTATCCTCCCCTTTGCAGAATTCCAGTCAAGCACTTCATTTTCAGGAACCGCATGCTTCTTTTCCTTCCGGTAAGTTTTCAGCATGTCTGCAGTAACCATGTCCACATCTGCCTGATGTGCGCACAGTCCGTAATAAAGCCCCAGCGGCATGCATGCAGCTGTCTCCACGCCTTTTTCGGATATGACAAGGTAATCCTCCCTGATTCCGTTATTCTGCAGCAGTTTTTGCACATGCACGCTGTACCCGCTTCCAAACAGCTGCTGCATCCTGTACACAACTTCATTTGTAAAAGTACCGTATTCCATCACGACTTACTCCCTCCCTGATTCTTTCTTCCATTTTCTCCCACCTGTCATGCATCAGAAAACATGCTGCGAAAGCTTTCTGTTCCTCTTTCCTTCGTTCCATATCAGTAAAATGTATACATTCTGTTTTATCCAGGGCCGTATTCCGCAAAGCTGTTTTCCGGCAATTTTTCTGATATCATGACAGGTAATTCATAATATCAAATATTTCCTCATTCTGTCTTATAATAGGACATAAAAATATCTTTCTTATATTACCATAAACATTGTCTTATTACAAGACAATGAGGTGGAAAATGAAAAGGTTAACCGTTACAGCAGCACAAAAATGTAATATGATAGGTTCTAAAGTGAAGCAATTTCGCATAGAACAAAAATTAAGCCAGCAGACACTTTCTGACCGGCTGGAAACAGAAGCCATTTATATTTGCCGTGGTTCTATTTCCCGAATAGAAGATGGCAGCAGAACAGTGACAGATATAGAACTATATGGATTGTCTAAAGTTCTTCATAAGCCATTAGAAGATTTTTTTGAAGATTATCCATTCTAAAAAATGATTGCTCATGGTAACACCTGTATTGGAATTTTCCTGCCAGGCATGTGCGTTTATAATTTTTTAACTTTTTGCAGCCGGCAAAAAAGCCGCCATCCAAAGACAGCGGCTTTTTCCTATATTCCTATGCTTTTATTTTTCTCTCTTTTGTAATATTGCAGGACTTGCTGCAGTAGTACTGTTTATTTCCAACAGTCACCCATTTGTCCCTGACGACCGTGCCGTTTTCATCGGCGTAAAACTTATAGCCGCGTACTTTCAACAGCTTATTGACCGCCAGCTCTCCGGATCTTTTCGCATATACCTTCCGTCCTGACTTCATCGTATGGAAACCGTCGGATGCAATGACGCCGGACGGCTTTGCATAATACAGCTTCCCCTTAACGCTGAATACTTCATTCTCTACCACGGCACCAGATTCATCAGTATAAATCGTACTGCCTTTTTCGGTCACGCAGAACCCGCCTGTCGCAATTGCACCGGATATTTTTGCATAATACTGCTTGCCATCAACGTGAAAGCTTCTTTCTGACATCAGCTGCCCGGACGATTTTGCATAAATCAGGCTGCCCTTTGCCGTCGTATAAAAGCCGTCTTTGACAATCGTGCAGTCAGACGACGCATAGTATATCGTGCCGCTCACAGTCACAGTCCGGTCAGATGCCAGGGAACGGTCTGCCAGTGCATAGTATGTATTTCCTTCCCTGTCTGTACAAAGCTCCTTGCGTGCCAGGCAGCCGGTTTCTTTTGCAAAATATTTCTTATCACCAATGCTGACAATCTGGTTTAACGCAATCATCCCGTCTTCCTGTGCGTAATATGCGGTTCCATCCGACAGCGTAACGATTCTGTCCCTGACAGCATTTCCATCCAGGTCTGTAATCTGCAGGATAACATCTGCATTTTTCTGAACAAGATACTCCCCGTCTGCCACCTGGTTATTTCCATCTCCAGCCGGAGTGTCAACAGCCGTGTCCGCTGATGTATTGGTCTGCGTGCTCTCAGGCAGATTTTCCCCGGATGTATCTGCAGGTGCCTGATTCTCATTTTCCGGCATACTGACCGGAACCGGGGCTGACACTTCTGCATCTGTTCCAGCTGGCGGATTCTGGATTTCTGCTGCAAAAGCAGAACCAGCCCCTGCCATAAAAACTACGGAACACATCACAGCAAAAGCCAGCGAATGTGCTGTTTTCTTTTTCACTGCAGCTTTGATTCCTTCCTGCAGTGCCTTTTCTTCTTTCATAAGATAACTCCTTCCTTGTATGCAGGTTCTTCTCTTTTGCGGCTGGCAGCAGATACGCCGTTACAGCCCGGCAGCCAGAATACAGCCTGCCAAACCTCTGTTTTCCGGCTCCGGACAGGCTTCCTGCCACGTTCTGCCTGCTCCCCGCAGGCAATATTATACCACTTTTGCTGCTTCCCCTGCAAGATTTCCTTACAATTTCAATACATCCTTATCTCCGAACAGCACTCTGTGTTTTTGCGATTCATCCAGTTCCACGATTTTCCCCTGGCGGTCATAATATGTCAGCAGGCCGGAATTGTGTGCCAGATGCTTCGTGCCGTTTCTGGTCACAAACTGCTCGATTTTCTCAATATTGCCCGGCCTGAGCGTTCCCCGCCCGATTCCCTTGATTCCGGTAATCCTCTGCAGCTCGTCCAGCCCAGGCAGCTTCGCGGTATGCCCTTCCTGCAGCTCATCCAGCGGCGGCAGCATATCTTCATCCAATGCCGCTGCATCGGATGCCAGCATTCCGGCTGCATCGGATGCGCCTTTTGCCAGCTGCCCGGCTGCATCGGACGCCTGGCCGTTTTGTTCCATATCAGATATCTGTGCCATATCTTCGGATGCCCCGGACATATCCTGCGGCCCCTGCACGTCCTGGGACTGCGCAGCCGGATTTTTGTCACTTTTCGGGCTGTCTGATTCCCAGAATGCTTTTACCCACTGCAAAACCGGAGCCAGAAGCTTTCGCAGCGCGTCTGTCCAGGAAGACTGGCTTTTGCGCGCAGCTGGACGTCCTTTTTCTTTCGCCGTTTTTGCAGACAGGTCTAAAATAACACCGGATTCCCGGTCTGCGGCTGCTGCACGGCTGGATTTTGATACCCCGCCTGCTTTTTTCTGAGCCGCTTCTTTTGTGCCCGGCGTATTTTCGTATGCCCTTACGGCCGGATTTTTTTTCTTTCTGCTATCTGGGTATTGAACACCGTTTCCATTGATTTTATCTATCATACAGCACCGCCTTTGTGTATATGTGGTCTATTTTCTGCGCAGCACGCGTATCTTCTCTTTCCATTCCCCGGACACACGGTAAGATTCGCATGTTTTTTGAATCGATTTATTATGCGTAAAATCATCCATCCGGCTGTCCTGCAAAAATACATAGGACTGCTGCGGAAATTTCACGAAACAGGCTGAAACAAGCCATGCTGCCGCCATCTGCGCATAATAATCCCTGCTGTCCAGCTGGCTGCATATGTCAAATATCCCTGTCAGATGCTCCTCATCCACAAAATGCGCCAGCATGCACACAAGCCCGAAGCGGATGCCAAACTCCGTACCGGCTTCAATGCTGCGTTTCAGGTAATCCCACCAGTAATCCGGGTGTTTTTTCATCCATTTATAAGTCATGCAGCAGCTGTCACAGACGCCCCAGCTGTCAATCAGCGGCACAAATACATCCAGCCATCCGCTGCGCGCCTTTTCATCCATTCCGGCATAGCCAATGGCCATCCCGAACACCATTTTTTCCTCATAATACAAATCTTCAGGCCTGCAGTCCCTTATTTCCCCGAGATATTCTGATGCATCCGTTTTCGCTGCCTGTTTCGCTATCTCCCGCAGCTTTGGCAGGCGCACGCCCAGGATTCCCGGCACGCCTGGCAGGAGCTTTTGATTAAATGCGCGGTATTCCTGCTCTGCCAGCTGCTTTAACTGTTCCTTTACCCGCTCCCTGGTCATAAAATCCTCCCCTGTACGCCTGTCCCTGCCGCCAGCTGTTCCGGTTTCACCGGTTTAGGCTGTCTCGCCGCAGTATTCCTGATAGACTGAGAAAAAACTGTCTGTTTTAATATCCTTCGTATTTCCTGCATCAATTTCGTCCCAGACCTTCTGATACACCTTTTTGGAAATCGTCCTGCTGTATGCGTCGTAAACATCGCCAAAGGCTGCTTTTTCCCTTTTCTGCACTATTTTAAGCTTGTTCGCATCTGTTAATTCTTCATTAAATTTATTGACACAGTAAATGAAATAATATCCGTCTTCTGTTTTAATCTGCTTTGACACGGTACCGTTGTCCAGCGCAAAAGCCGCTTTTTCGACTTCCTTTGGCAGCTCTCCCCTGCCAAACTGGATTTTTACTTCTTCCGCTTCATTATAAGAACCTGCCAGCGTGGAAAAGTCACCGCCATCGTTCAGCGCCTTTTTGACCTCCCTGGCTGTCTTTTTATCCGAAACGACTATCTGCATCGCATCCATAATGCGCGCCTCGTCGTCGCTGACTTCGCTGTTGATATCTGCGGTCAGCGATTTATAAAGCTTTTGTGCCAGTGCATAATCTTCATATAATCTCTGGATATCCGGTTCACTGGCTTCCAGGTATTTCTTTTCTTTTTCTGTCAGTGACTCAAAATAAGCCTTTGCAGCTTTCTGCACTTTGTTTAATTCCTCATCTTCCAGTGCTATGCCGCGGCTTTCTGCCAGGGAATCCATGCTCAGTATTTTTGTCATCTGGGAAATTGCAAGATTTTTAATGTAATCCTCCAGCGCTTCTTTCTGTCCTTCCTGTTCCCATAAATCCACCCCGGCAACGGTTCCGTACAGGTTCTGGTAATTGGCCAGATATACTTTTGCCTCTGCAAGGGAATAGCTTTCCCCGTCTACCTTCAGCACCTGCTTTGCTGTAATCTGCGGGACATACAGGGAGTCTCCCCGCCCGCATCCCATAACCGGGCACAGGCAGGCAAGGCCCGCTGCACACAAAAGCGCCATGCTTTTTTTCCAATTCCTGCTTTTCATGTGTCAGACCTCAACGACCAGGTATCTTCCATCCGGCAGGGGAAATACTTCACTGGCTTCTTCAATATCCTTCAGGCTCATGCCGGAAATGTCCGCACCGTTTTCTTCCAGGTAATCCCTGGTTTCTTCCAGGCTCCCACAGATTACAGCCAGGCAGTCCTCCAGAAATTCTTCCGCTTCTTCCAGTGTGGAAGCTACTTCTTCCCGAAACAGCTGTGTCTGATGCTCCAAAAAATAATTCAGGCATATCTCATCAAACTGATTCATCTTCCGTTCTCCTTTTTCCAATCATATTTTTTAAGCCCTTTCTTTTATCATAGTATGAAATGATTAAAAACGCAATGCAAAATCACCGATTTTCTTTAAAACCTGATAAATCCTTGCAGACGGAAGCCCGACTACATTTTCATAGCTGCCTTCGATGCGTTCGATAAAACGCCCGCCGTTTCCCTGTATGCCATAGCTTCCTGCCTTGTCCATCGGCTCGCCGGAGCGCACATAGGCAGATATTTCGGCTGCGGTTATTGGATAAAAGGTGACATGCGTGCATTCTGCAAAGGAAATGCTCTTATGAATGCCGTTTTGGGAAAAAAGCAGCGTGACCCCGGTATAGACCTGATGCACTTTCCCGGAAAGCATGGCAAGCGTTTTTTCTGCGTCTTTTTCGTCTGCCGGTTTTCCAAGCACGTTTCCTTCCAGGGAAACTACGGTATCTGCTCCGATAATCAGATAGTCTGTGCTGTCCGGTATCAGGCTCTGGATTTCTTCCGCCTTCTGCCTGGAAAGCTCCAGGACGATTTCTTCCGGATTTTTGCTGGTGGCGGATTCTTCTCCTTTGGCTGGAAGGATTTCAAAGTCTTGGAATAGTTTTTTGAGCAGTTCTTTTCTTCTTGGTGAAGATGAGGCTAGGATGATGCGCATGGTGGTGTATGGCTCCTTTCTTTGTAGTTGGCGGCGGCGCGGTGGCGGACGCGGTGGCGGACGCGGTGGCGGACGCGGTGGCGGACGCTGGGTGGAAAAACGGTTTCTTTCTGGTGTTCCGTTTCCGAAAAGCAGGAGGTTCTAAGCTCTCTGCGCCAGGGTGTCTGGTACCGCACGGACCGGCGCACGATACGCCATCCATGGCTGGCGTGCGCCTTTTTGGGACATCCCTGTCCCAAAATCCTGGTTTTTTGGCAGAAAACTAAGAACCTCCAGCTTTTCTCCAAAGTCACATCCGCCGGGTAAAAGCTTTTGCATCCGGCTGGTATCGGGGGAATTTACATGATTTTCCTGCAGGCTGTATAAGGCAGCGGGACAGAGCGGAATACACGGCACTTATCTGGAATTTGCATGGTTTACCTGCAGGCTGTATAAGGCAGCGGGACAGAGCGGAATACATGGCACTTATCCGGAATTTGCAAACCAGCCGGAATCTGCTGTAAATTGAGCCAAAGCGCAGCTGGATTCAGGAAACCGGGACGGAATGCAGTGACTGCGGAGGAATGCTGGAAGCTCTTAACATTCTGCCCATTACCCAGGATTTTCGGGCATGGATGCCCGAAAAAGGAGACTGCCGCCATGGATGGCGATGCAGTCTCCGGTCCGTCCGGTATCGAAAACGCGGATGCAGAATGTTTAGAGCTTCCTGCATTCCGCAGCCGGAACAGCATTCCGTCCCGGTTTCCTGAATCCAGCGTCCGGGAATCCAATACCCGCACCCCCCCCGCGAATCTCCCCCCCTGCGCCCAAATCCAGTGTCCGGGAATCCAGTTACAACACCAATCCAAAACCAATAAATATCCAACAGATAAGGAAAAACAGCATGAAATTTATATATGGAAAACAAGACTGGCACACAAGAACCCGAGGCCAGGAAAACTGTTATCTTCTCACAAACGGCCTGGGCGGATTTTCTTCCTGCTCCATGATTTCGTCAAATACAAGGGCAGACCATGCATTGCTAATGGCCTGTACAGAACCGCCGAACCACCGTTATCTGATGATAAACCGTCTGGAAGAATGCCTGGAATGGGAAGGAGCTTTTCTGCATTTATCCAGCCAGGAATATGAAGATGAAAAGCGCAGCGAAGAAGGGTACCGCTGTCTGTCCGCTTTCCGGTTTGAAGATTATCCGAAATGGACTTATCATGCAGGAGGGGCCGAGGTCACGAAGGAAATTGCAATGAAACAGGGAGAAAACCTTGTGGCAGTCAAATATACCGTTGACAATCAGACGGATAAGGATATCATAATAACCATAACCCCTTACCTGCAGTTTACGCCAAAAGGAACCATGCCAGGGCCGGAACAGGAATTTGTACTGGATGAAGGCCGGATTGCATCGAATGGAATGACGGTGTTTTTTCATACAAACGGAACGCTCCGGCCGTTTCCGCTGGAATTTGTGCAGGGCATGTATTATGCATACGATGCCTGTGATGGAAGAATGTGCACGGGTACCGCTTATAAAAACCACAGCATTGCAAAAAAAGTGCCGGGGAACTGCCGGGCTGTGCTTGAAATTGTGTACGGAATGACCAGAATCCGGGAATCCGCAGATGAGATAATCGCAAATGCGGTTTCTTACCGGGCGCAGCTGGCGCGTGCCTGCGGCCTGAAGCAGGATGCTGCGCAGATGCTTGCCAAAAGCGCCGGCCAGTTTCCTGCAAAGCGGGCCTCCACAGGCGGCATGACGATTCTGGCGGGTTTTCCGTTTTTTGAGGACTGGGGACGCGATACGATGATAGCGCTTGCGGGCTGCTGCATTTCGGCGGGGCAGCCGGAAACTGCCAAAAGCATCCTGCGTTCGTTTGCGGCATACTGCAAAGACGGCCTGATGCCGAATCTGTTCCCGGAAGGGCACAATAAGCCGCAGTATAATACAGCGGATGCAGCGCTTTTGTATATCCATGCGGCGTATCTGTATATCCGCCGTACAAAAGACACTGCATTTCTGGAAGAAATCTGGCCGGTTATGGAACAGATTATCCGCTGTTGCCAGAAGGGCACTGCCCATGGAATCCGCATGGACCAAGACGGGCTGCTGCTTGCAGGCGAGGGGCTTGACCAGGTGACCTGGATGGATGTGCGCATCGGGGACGTGCTCCCGACCCCGCGCCATGGAAAACCGGTCGAAATCAATGCATACTGGTACAATGCCCTCTGCGTTATGGAAGCATTTGCCGCGCTGCTGCACAAAGACGGCAGAAGCTACGGGGAGACGGCACAGAGAGTAAAAGCCAGCTTCCGGGAAAAATTCTGGAATCAGGAAAAAGGCTGCCTGTATGATGTGCTGTCCGCTGTACAGAAAGGCGCGGAGCACGGCAGCAGTGCCGGCGGAAACGAAGCAGCAGGCAGCGGGAAGCAGGCAGCATCCGGGAACGGTCCGTCCGGCCCGGATGGGCAGATACGCTGCAATCAGATATGGGCAGTGTCGATGCCGTTTGGCATGCTGGAACAGGAGCAGGAAAAGCGGGTTGTGGATGTGGTATTTGAAAAACTGTATACACCATACGGGCTGCGGACATTAGAAAAGGCGGACAGCCAGTTTCATGGCACTTATGGCGGAGCGCAGCAGCAGCGCGACCTGGCGTATCATCAGGGTACGGTGTGGGTTTTCCCGCTGGGCGCTTATTACCTTGCGTACTTAAAGACACGCGGCTATTCGAAAGAAGCTGCCTGCAGGGTGAAAAGCCAGCTTGAGGTGCTGGAGAGCGCGATGCGCGAAGGCTGTATTGGGCAGCTTCCGGAAATATACGACGGGGAAAATCCGTCCTTTTCCAGGGGATGCTTTGCACAGGCGTGGAGCGTGGGCGAAATCCTGCGAGTATACGAGCTGCTGGAAAACCTGCCTGCCGCAGCCAGAATAGGAAGCATTCAGAATAAGAAGCACTCAGAATAAAATGCAGCCAGAATAAAAAAGAAGGAGAACATCACAATGATTCGGAAATATACTTATGGAAACCCAGTGGAAACAGGCGCTGTCATCCAAAAGCTGCCGGATGAAACGCAGCCGTTTTCCCTGATGCAGCTGGACGAAACACAGGACGGCATCCGGCTGTTTTTACGCATGGCACGGGAAGATGCCGTTTACGGGCTGGGCGAGCAGGTGCGCGGGATAAATAAGCGCGGCTTTACTTATATCAGCGATGCACTGGATGACCCGCAGCATACGGAAGGGCGGCATAACCTGTATGGCGGCCACAATTTCCTGATACTGGACAGGAAGAAAGAGCCGTCCTTTGGCATTTTTGTGGATGACCCGTCCAGGACGGTTTTTGATATCGGCGAAACAAAGCTGGATGAGCTGTGCATTCAGGCCGGGCCGGACTGCGTGATTTATACGGTCGAAGGGGAAAGCTTAAAAGACATAGCAAAACAGTTCCGGGAGCTGATAGGACGAAGCTATATTGCGCCAAAGTGGGCATTTGGCTATCAGCAGTCCCGCTGGGGCTATGCCTGTGCCGCTGATGTGCGGGAAGCCGTGGCAGGGCACCACAGCCGCCAGATTCCGCTGGATGCGGTTTATATGGATATTGATTATATGGAGCGGTATAAGGATTTTACTGTTGACGGGGAAAAATTCCCGGATTTTGCGGAGTTTGTAAGCGAAATGAAGGCACAGGGCATACACCTTGTTCCGATTATAGATGCCGGGGTCAAAATGGAAGAAGGATATCCGGTTTATGAGGAGGGCATGCGGGAGCATTATTTCTGTACGGATGCGGACGGAAAGGAATTTGTGGCTGCTGTATGGCCGGGAAAATCGCTTTTTCCAGATGTGCTCAATTCCAAAGCCAGGGAATGGTTTGGCGGGCAGTACCGGTTTTTGATGGAGCAGGGCATTGACGGCTTCTGGAATGACATGAACGAGCCGGCTGTGTTTTATTCCGAGCGCAATTTGAAGAAAGTCATGAAGGAGCTGCGTTCCATCGAGGATGATAACCTGGACCTGTATGCGTTCTGGCATCTGAAAGGACTTGTGAACGGGCTGGAAAATAACCCGGAAGATTACAGGCAGTTTTACCACAACATGGACGGTGTAAAAATACGCCATGACAAGGTACATAACCTGTATGGATATTATATGACCAAAGCTGCGGCAGATGCATTTGAGCATATTGCGCCAGGGAAACGGACGCTGCTGTTTTCCCGTTCTTCGTATATCGGGATGCACCGCTATGGCGGCATCTGGACGGGGGATAATGCATCCTGGTGGAGCCACCTTCTTTTAAGCATCCAGCAGATGCCGTCGTTAAATCTGTGCGGTATTTTGTATACAGGTTCAGATATCGGCGGCTTTGGCTGTGATACAACACAGGACCTGCTGATGCGCTGGCTGGAATTTGGCATTTTTACACCGCTGATGCGCAATCATTCCGCACTGGGAACCAGGGAGCAGGAAGTATACCAGTTTGAAAACACCGGGGATTTTCGCAATATTATCCGCATCCGTTATGGGCTGCTGCCTTATATTTACAGCGAATATATGAAAGCGGCGCTGGATAATGAGATGTATTTCCGCCCGCTGGCTTTTGACTATCCGCAGGATGCCCATGCAGCCCAGGTGGAAGACCAGCTGATGACTGGCAGCAGCATAATGATTGCTCCGGTATACAGGCAGAATGCCACGGGGCGTTATGTCTATCTGCCGGAACCGATGATGATGGTGCGCATGAAATCACTCGAAGAAAAGACATGCACAGTGCTGGAGCCGGGCCATCATTATGTGGATATCGCGCTTGAGGAGACGGTTTTCTTTGTAAAGAAAAACCGCATGCTGCCAATGGCGGTGCTGGATGAGGACGTGCGCAATATTTCAGGCGTGGATATGGAGCGCCTGGAATGGATTGGCTTTACAGACACGGAAGCTTCGTATGTGCTCTACGACGATGACGGGATATCAAAGCAGTATGCACCAAAAGAGAACTGGAAAAAGATTGTGCGGACAAAGGAAGCACTGGATGTAACAGCCTGAGAGCCGTGCACGCGAAAGAAACAGCAAACGAAAAGCTTATGATGATACCGCTGCGTGGTTTTTGCTTTTATCCATGCAGCGGCATTTTGTGTAACGATGATTTTGTTTTCCGTGCATAAGCCGGAATGTCTGTGATGGTGCGTCCTTGATTTGCAGCAGAATTTTTATGCGTTCTTCATTCTTTTGCTGCGATGTGCCACAGAACATTGGAATGCTTTAAACATTGCCGGGGACAGTTCAGGAGAATCTTCATCAAATTGAATTTCCTGCTTTGCCGATGCCCTGACTTCCTCCAGATGCTCTTTCGCAGGAACCTGGCTATCCTTAATTGTAAAAGTTTTGGGCAGAGGAAAGCTTCCTTTTATGGTACATAGTGCTCGCTGATTTCAGTAATTTTATTGCCTGCGGTCTGTAAATTATATGGAATTCCGCTGTTTAACTCGCCGCGCTCTTTTAAGACAGAATAAAATTCCTCTGCGGAAACCTGCAGCGGCGTATAAGAATTTTCCCAGTCCAGAATGGTAATCCTGCAGTCGGCTGCCAGGGAAAATGGCTCGGATGCAGTATCTGGATTATAAATGTAAAATCCGCTTGGGGCATCATCCTCTGTCAGGTCCAGTTCCTCAGCGCGGCTGCCGGGAAATGTGACCCATTCAATTTTGTCGGCGCAGATGGTATCTGTGCTAAAATCTGTAATGTATGCCATAAATGCTGCGGCAGAATCCGTATCTGCATCAGAATCGGAATTGCCTGTTTCGGAATCCATATCCGCACCGGAATTGCCTGTTTCGGAATCCATATCCGCACCGGAATTGTCTGTTTCGGAATTCATATCCGCACCGGCATCCGCGCTGGAATTATCTGTTTCGCAATCCATATCACCGTCGGCATCTGTCAGGGAGCTGTCTGTGCCGGCATCTGTTTGGGCGGCTGTACCTGCCCTGGCCTGGTTTTGCGTGCCGGAGCCTTTGCTGGCACAGCCATTGAGCTGCAGTGTGCAAATTCCAAGGACAAGCAGTATGCATAATAAATTTCTTTTCATAGTGAGAACCTCCGTTCTGCCAGCCATGCTGGCGGTATTTGTGAATGCAGGTACATGTTTTACGGTTATTTTCTAACGGGCTGTACGGGCAGCCTGATATGACAAATCAGTATCAGTTTATCACAAAGGACAGGCCGAATCAAATACCATTCGCGAAGCGGATTTCAGATGGATTTGCGAAGGCTGCTGGTCACGGAGCGAACAGTAACAGATAATGGCAGGGACAGGAAAGTTTCTGCGCAATTTCATGGAATTGTGCGTGTGTTTATGCTAAGATGAAAGAAACCAGATACATACCGGAATCCAGGCTGGCCGGTAAAGAAATTTTTATCTGTCTGGAATCAGGAGAAAAATTTATGCGCAGAATTATCGGGATTGGCATACAGGATTTTGAAAAAATTGTTACCAATCATAATTTTTATGTGGATAAGACATTGTTTATAAAAGAGTGGTGGGAAAATCACGACGAAGCCACCCTGATAACACGGAGGCCGCTGAAAAAGTAGATACCATCGTCTATATTTGGTATAATGTAATTATCAAATACAGGCGGTGGCACTATGGTTGAACAACAGCAGAAGTTAGTATTAAGCCCATACATGGAAATATATGAATTAGTCGTTCCAAAAGACAGCCTGCTCCGGCAGATGAAAGAGCTGGTAGATTTCAGTTTTATATACGAAGAGCTTATTAATAAATATTGTCTTGATAATGGACGCAATGCAGTCCCGCCTGTCAGGATGTTCAAATACCTGCTCCTGAAATCTATTTATGATCTGTCTGATATTGATGTTGTGGAACGTTCTAAATACGACATGTCCTTTAAATACTTTCTTGATATGGCGCCGGAAGAAAGCGTGATCAATCCAAGTTCCCTGACAAAATTCCGCAAACTGCGCCTGAAAGATATGAACCTGTTGGACATGCTGGTCACAAAAACAGTCCGGATTGCATTAGAAAAAGGCATTATAAAGTCAAAGTCCATTATTGTAGACGCTACTCATACAAGATCAAGGTACAACCAGAAAACGCCAAGACAGGCGCTTTTAGAACAGTCAAAGAAACTGCGGCGTGCTGTTTATGAAACAGATGAAACAATGAAAGAGCGTTTCCCGGATAAAAACACAGAAGATTCCCTGGAAAAAGAACTGGAATACTGTCATGCCCTGATTTCGGCCATCAAAGAAAAAGAAGAACTGTGCAGTTATCCTAAAATACAGGAAAAGCTGAATTTATTAGAAGAATCCGTAAAAGATGACCTGGAACATCTTGAAACTTCACAAGATACAGACGCAAAGACCGGCCATAAGACAGCGGATACCTCTTTCTTTGGATACAAAACGCATATAGCAATGAGTGAGGAACGTATTATTACAGCAGCCACCGTTACCAGCGGCGAAAAGACAGATGGAAAAGAACTGCCGGAACTTGTGCGCAAAAGCA
>OFGA01001412.1_pt1 | contig 16508 bp, 16 predicted proteins | sample 1521471 | NCBI WGS metagenome assembly OFGA01 (sample SAMEA3504086, study PRJEB24116) | mouse gut metagenome | biome: mouse gut; feature: mouse-associated habitat; material: faeces | place: Denmark | collected 2011
GCACATATCTTGCCCTGCCCGTCTTTTCGTCAAAGACACGCTCTAAGGAATACTCTTTCTTCTTTGGCAGCTTCTTCCTTGCCTTTTCGGTTCGCTTTGCCGCTTTTTCGGCCTTTCCCTGCAACTTATTTAATTTCTTGCTGCCCTGGGACTCTGGCTCTGCGCCGTCGGCAAAGGCATCGTCTTTTGCAAAGGTGGCATCTTTCGTCTGGAAGTCACGTTCAAAATCCGTTTTTTTCGTGCGCTCCCTGTCCTGATGCTCCCGCCTGCGGTATCTGCCCTTTTTTCCGCTCTGGTGGTAGGTGTCCCTGCGGCGGTAGTCGTCCTTAAAATCCTTTGTTTCCTCTGCCTGCTCCCCGCCGCTGTCCTCCGTAAAAACATTCTGCTCCTGCTTAAAATCACTGGTTTCTTTCCCGGATGCAGCGCCTTCTCCCGTTTTTGCTTCATGTTCAGCAGGGCCGTTCTCTTTCCTGAACTGCCTGGACTGGCTCCGCAGCTTTTTCTTTTTCAGCCCTGCCGCCTGTCCTGCTGTTTCCTTGACTTCCCTGCTGTCATGGTAAAAACTGCTTTTACCCGGTTGGAAACCGTCTGCCCCGGTGGAGCTGTTTTTCTGTTCGGTTTTATCATGTTTCGCTTCTTTACAGGAAAAAGCGTTCTTCTGCCCCGGCTTCTGGACATCATGTCCAAAAGTTTCCGTCTGCGTCAGCTTCTGGACATTGTGTCCAGAAGTGGCCTCCGCATCCCTGGCCTGATGTATGCCGGGCTGTTTCTGTTTCCCTTTTTGGGATATTCCGCCATCCTTTTTTTGTGGGATTCCATCAGCAAAAGCACTTTTATCCTTTGCAAAATCAGACGGTTTCCCTTTCTTTTTTTCTGCCACTGGCCGCTACACCTCCAAACTTTTTATTCTGTCCTGTGAAATCTCAAACCACCTTCTTTCCTTTTCCACGCCGATGAACCCTCTGCCATTTTTTATGCACGCTTCCCCCGCAGGGCAGCTCCCCATGAACGGGTCAAGGCATATTTCATTTTCAAGCGTGGAACACCTTACCAGATGCTCGATCATCGGCACTGGCTTTTCTGTCGGGTGCCGCTTTTCCTTTCCCCTGGGAATCCTTGTTTCTATCACTGTGGAACCGGAAAAATGCGCCCTCCGGAACCTCCCTTTCCGGTACATGAGGATAAATTCTGCCCGCTTGGGATAATAGGTGGAAGGCACTGTCATTTTCTTGTCCATCACCAGCAATTCACAGAACTTGAACCCGCTTGCGATGCAGGCATCATGTAAGGGAAAAAGATTTCTGTCATTGGACATCACATAGAAAAACCGTTCTTTTTTCAATATCCGGTACACTTCCGGCAGCCAGTCCTTGAAATTGATCTCTTTCGTGCTGAATCCGCAGTTTTGGAACACTTCGCCGCCCTCATAGAGCAGCTTTCCCTTCTTCATGCCGCCGCCCGTCAGCTCAAAAGGCGGGTCAGTAAAGACCATATCCACGCTTTCATTCTCCATGCTGCCCGCAATCCTTAAAAAATCGCCATGGTACAAGACGGCTCCGCTCCCGGCATATATGGCTGCAGCCTTTTCTCCCATTTGCCACCCCTTTCCGGGCGGTTCATTCCTGCCGCCCTTTTTTCTTATAGCCTCTTGGCACATAATCCTTAAAATCTTTTACTGAGTGAAACAGCCATTTGTTGTTTACCCACCTCTGCATCTTCCTTGTTTCCTCCGGCGCTGTGGGCTTTTCATAGATCATCACATACGGGTCATATCCCATATCCCGCAGGGCATAGATACGGTACAAGTCCTGTTCATGGGTGCTGCCATAGTTGGTCAGCACATAGACACGCCTTTTCCGCTTGTCCTTTACGGTTGTATATTCCAAAAATCTCTGAAAAAATGGTATCAGGTCATCCTCCGGGTTATCCCATGCGAAGTGCAGCATCTTTGTTTTTATCTGGTTGAGCGCCGCCACTTTCTCCGGTGTGATGAGCCGCACATCAAGCCCCTGGGTAAAATCAACGGTTGCCCCGCTGTCTGCAAGCTGCCCTAAGAGCCTCTCCCAATCAGGGCAGGCTAAGATATTTGCGTCCAGGAGCTTGATCTCCTTTTCGCCGCCCCAAAACTCGGAAAGGTCAGCCACCGCCTCCGTCTTTCTCCCCTCCTTTTCCCCAACGATACAGAATCCGCACCCACGGGGGCATCCCCTTGAAAGGAAACCGTATGCGGTTCCCGCATACTCTGGGTACAGCCCATAGTCCGGGCGGGTATGTTCCACGGTGTCAGGCAGCTTATTGTCAAGGCCGTACCCTGTGCCGCCCTTTATGACATGGTAAGCCTTTACGCTGCCTCCATAATCTTTTGAATAGGTGTCTGTGAATACCCTGCTCATATAAACAAGGTCATACCACTTGTTACTGTCGTACCATTCCACCGCATCTCCCCTTGCCTTATGGTAGGCTGACAGCTTCATCAGGCAGAGGTTTGGGAAGTTATGCCCGTCCACGTCAATCAGCCCTATTTTCAATCCGTTTCCTCCTGCTTCACCGATTCTTCGGGCCTTGTGTTCATAATTGCAAAAGTTTTCGTGTCAGACGGGTACTTATCCACGAATGGGATTACCACGTTGTCAAAAAGGATAAGCCCGCTCCCCGGTTCGGAATTGGTCACATGGGCAAGCTGCTTTTCTGACAGCCCTAACTTGTCGGCAAGGATTGTCTGATCTTTTGCGTTCTGGTTCAGCAGATAAACAAAATCAGAGTTTCCGAGTATGCCCTCGATTTCCTCTGATTTCAAAAAATCGCCCACATTCTGCGTTAAGCCTGTGGGTATGCCACCCCATTTACGGAACCTTTTCCAAATCTCCACGCTGTAAATGGCTGTCTGTTTTTCTTTCAAAAGCAAATGGAACTCATCACAGTAGTACCTTGTGGCAACTTTCCTCTCCCGGTTCTGTGAAACCCGGTTCCAGACCGCATCCTGCACGATCAACATGCCAAGCTCTTTTAACTGGTTTCCCAAGTCCCTGATGTCAAAGCACATGATACGGTTCTGCGAATCCACGTTAGTATGGTGGTTGAAATAATTCTGCGAGCCATGCACATATAAGACAAGGCTGTTGGCGATCCGCACCGCCTTCTGCTTCGCCTCTTTCTGCATCTCCGGCGCAACATCCCTCGGCTCATACTTTAACAGCGCATTGTATAAATCCTCCAAAAGCGGCATATTCTCCGGCTTCGGCTCTTTGAAATACCCGTCATAGATATGCTTGATGCAGGTGTCGATAATGCCTTTCTCATCATTTTCAAGGCCGTTCTTCCCTCCGGCTATCAGGTCACACAGCGTAATGATAAAATCTGATTTCAGCTTTAACGCTTCCTTGTCGTTCTTATGGGAAAGCTGAATGTCCATCGGGTTTAAGTAGTCCTTTGAGTTTGTCGCAAGCCTTACCACCTGCCCATGCAGCGCATCCACAAGGGCAAAATATTCTCCTTCCGGGTCACAGACGATCACATCATCTTTTGTCATAAGAAAACAGGATAAAATCTCCCGCTTTGCGCTGAATGATTTCCCGGAGCCAGGTGTGCCAAGAATTACCCCGTTTGGTGTCCGAAGCCGCTTTCTGTCTGCCATAATCATGTTGTTGGAAAGAGCGTTCAGACCGTAATAAATCGCCGGGGCAGGCATGAATAATTCCTGCGTACAGAAAGGCACTAAGATAGCTGTACTTTTTGTGGTAAGCACCCTTTCAATGCCCGTATCGTTGCACCCAATCGGAGCAGATGCCATAAGCCCCTGCTCCTGAAGGTATTGTAAGCACCGCAGGTTGCAGTTCGCCTGCTGGATAATGCCGGACACCCTCTGCGTGATGTTCTCAAGCGCCCTTTTGCTCCTGCCATAGCAGGTAATGAGGAACGTCATTTTTATAATTTTCTGGTTGCTTGTGTTCAGATCGTCAAGCAGCTCCAGCGTGTCTTTTTCATAGGTGATGATGTCCGTGGGAAGTATATCCATGTCATAACCTGACCTCACTGCCTTCTTCTGTTCCTCGATCTTCATTTTTTGAATGTTCGTTAATGCGCCCTTTAACATCTTGATTGCCTTCACCGGGTCCATGGTCTGCATGTGCATGGTGATTGTAAGGTTATCGTCAATGTCCAGCAGCTTTTTTAACAGCTCGTCATTGAACCTCGGCGCAATAATGTCAAGGAAATGGACGCTCCCGTACATCTTCCCGGACTTGAAGCGGCTCGGATAGCGGAAGTCAAACCCCGGCGGGGCTATGTAGTCCTTCACGCTCTTTCCGGATTCCGACATTTCCTTAAAAGAAAAGCGGAAAGCCTCCATTGTGTCCTGGTTGAAATATTCATGCAGGATACGCAGGCGCTCCTTCCCGTCAAGGCTTTTCGCATGGGTGCCCAGGTTCAGGAAATTTTTAAGCACGTCCGTTTCTATGCTGGCCAGCTTCGCCTTTGCTTCCCGGTATCCTTTGCACTGGATACCGAAGATCAGGTATTTTGACTTGATGATCCCGTTGTTTCCCTTTGCCGACTGTTTCTGTAACATCAATCGGTATTCCTCACGAATATCGTCAAAATCATCACCCTGCAAGGGTATATCAAACTGGTCTGTCAAAGTCTGCTCATTGACCTGCCTGTTGAATAAGAACAACTCAAACCGTATGGACGGGTCAAAGTAGTTGATAAGCCTGCTGTACTGCTCCAGAATCTCCCCCTGATCCTCAATCTCCAGAAGGTCATAGTTGATGTCATAAAACTCCACCATCTTTGTATAGTAATCGGAATCCACCTTGCAGATGCCGTCCCGGTACATCTTTTTAAATGTGATTGTTTTCTGCGCCGTGTCCGGCTTTTCCTGCTTTTTGTCATTCCCGGCAAGGGTACTCTTTAGCTCCCTCAGCCGTTTCTTTTCTGAAATATTAAGCCCCGCTTTCGGCTTGTTTTTCTTTGCCTGCGGCCTTTTCTTCAAGGTAACGCACCTCCTTCTTCATTTTTTCCCTTTCCTCCAACTGTTTGTAGAGGTTCTCCGATTTATAAGGGCGGATTCCCGGCATAAGTATCTTCTGCCGCACCATGAAGTACAGTATCTTTTCCGCCGGGAAACCGTCTTTCTCATACATTGCCAGAAAGAAGAACGGCAGCATAAGACCCACCATGATAAGCGCCGATGCCTGCGTACCCAATACCCCTTTTGTCACAAGGTAAAAGGGTATGCCCACCGCTGCGGCGCTGCCAAAGCAGATAAGCTGGCGTTTCGTAAGGTTCATCGCCACCTTTGTCTTGATGCCGCTCAAATCTTTCGGCACTGCTACTGATATTGCCATAAGCACTTTTCCTTTCCTGCTGATATAAAAACTGCCCCCTGCCTGTTCAGTGGGCATTCAACACTGATTTTGCAAGTGAGCCTGTCTTGAAAAGGCTGAAACAGAGGATAACGGTGTATGCCGCCACCGACCACAATGCCGTGTGCAGGTTGCTGGCAACCGCAACACTGGCAACGAGGACAGAATAAATGCCGACACATACCATGATGAAGAACCCCTGGAATGCCAGAGCGCAAAGCCCCTTGATGTAGTTGTTCCCGATGCTGCCCCATTCCCGGTTGCTCAAAGTCGCAAAGGGGACGGGTGCCACTGATATATAAAGGTATATTTCTATCATGCGCCCATATAAAACGACGGTGATAAGGACGGACATGATTTTCATGCACAGGCTGACGATCATGGTTTCTATCCCAAGCCCGATCAGTTCGCCAATGCCCATAGTGGAAAGCTGGCTATTGAACATACTTGTCAGTGTTGATGCCACATCAAGGCTCGTAGAGCCTGATATGGCACCTGCCGCATTTGTGACGATGTGGTTGCCCACATCGAAGATTGCCATTGTGATGTCGAAAGTCTTACTGAGCAGCATCACGGCGATACATGCTTTCACGAGGTAGCGGAAGAAAAATTCGCTCCCTACCTCGTGCATGTTGTTCTTATCCATTACCATTGTTATCAGCTCATAACATAAAATTGCGCTGATGATAAGCCCCGCTATAGGAATCATGACATTCTCTGAAAGGTTTTTTATCATGGAAAATATGCCTGCGTTCCATGCGCTGGGTGTCTGCCCGACTTCCCCGGCAATCTCTCCTACTTTCGTGTTCACGTCCGTGAACATCGTGCCGAGGTTGTCAAGCACCCACCCCTGAAGCATCTCCTTTATAAATTCAGTGATCTTGTCAATGATTGCGCCCATGAATTATGAGAACAGTGTTGTAAGCTGTGGAATCACCGTCTGCGCCACGATTACAATGCCTCCGCCTGCCATAAGCTGTTTAATGCCCTGTGATTTTGCACCCGGATTATCATTTCCATATCCCTCAAGCAGATTGATAACGCCCCATACTGCCACGCCTGCGCCGATTGCTGTAACGACTGTCTTTAAACCTGTAACTGCTGTTGTGAAAAAACTCATAATTTCTACCTCTTTCTTTCCTTAAATTTGATTTTTTGATAAAGAAAGAGCTTTGATATGTAAATTCCCCGCCCTTTGTGGTAAAATAGGGGCAGGGAAATCCTTTGGGAGAACCCTTGCGGGCATCCGGTACATTCTGTTTGGCGATAGGCTGTGCCGGGTGTCTTTTTTGTGCTTTCCCAAATACAATCAAAACTCCGTTTCCTGACTTCCGGCCTTTTACACGGAAATCGGTGGCTGGTTTACAGTTCCATATTCAGTTGTCTTTTCCGCACTTCTGGACATCATGTCCAGAAGCCACTATTCAGTTGTCCGGGGATTCACTTTCCTGCCCACTGACTTCCCCACAGTCAAAGGCTTCGTCCACCTCTGTATTCGGAGTGACTTTCATGTGGTGCAGATGCTTCACATAGTCCTCAATGTCAAAGGCGTTTTTCTGGTCATAATCGGACAGCTCCTTGTACCTGCCATGCTTCGTTATATCGAATTTATCCGAGAAGAATGGTCTGACACCTCTAAGCTGCATGATACATTTCCCGCCGTCCATGACCGCAATCTCATCCTGGCTCATAAGCGCCTTCCCGGTCTTTTGGTAATTCAGACCGTAGGACTGCGACGTCCCCCTTGTGTCCGAGGTATTGTAAAGGTCAATGGTTTCCTTCCCTAAAACGTCCTCCAGGTCTTTCAGAGTGGTTTTCTCCTTGCCGCCGAGGAATAGAGTGGTGTCACAATTCCCTTCGATTGTGTCAGCGTTATCCTTATAGATTGCCTTTAGCTGAGATTTAGACTGCAAAATAATAGATGCTGATATTTCCCTGCTTCGGATTGTGGCGATCAGCTTTTCAAACTGCGGAATCTGCCCGATGTTCGCAAACTCATCAAGTAACATCCTGACATGAACCGGGAGCCTCCCGTTATAAACATCATCCGCCTTGTCGCAGAGCAGGTTAAAGAGCTGTGAATACATAATTGACACAACAAAGTTAAAAGTGGCATCCGTATCTGAAATAATGACGAACAACGCTGTTTTCTGCTCTCCAAGCGTATCAAGCTCCAGATCGTCATACTCCATCAGGTCACGCAGCTCTTTTATGTCGAATGGCGCTAACCTTGCGCCGCAGCTAATTAAAATCGACTTCGCCGTTTTGCCCGCCGCTAATTTATACTTGGCATACTGCCGTACTGCAAAGTGGTTCGGGTCTTTCTCCGCCAGTTCGTCAAACAGAAGGTCAACGGCGTTCTTAAAATTCTCGTCATCTTCCCTTGCTTCGCTTGCGTCAATCATATCAATCAGCATGGCGAAATTCTGTTCTTCCTCCGGGGCTTCGTACCAGATATAGGCGATAAGCGCTGTGTAATACAGTTTTTCGGCTTTCACCCAGAAATCTTCCCCGGATTGCTGCCCCTCCCCTTTGGTATTGACAATGATCGTGTTTACGAGTTTCAAAATGTCCTTTTCGCTCCGTAGATAGGCGAAAGGATTGTAGTGCATGGACTTCGCAAAGTTTATGGTATTAAGGACTTTTATCTTATATTTGCCCTTTTTCAGCATCTTTCCACATTCGACTAACACAGTGCCTTTCGGATCTGTAACCACGAATGAGCTGTGCATCTGCATCAGGTTCGGTTTTACGAAAAACCTCGTCTTGCCCGAACCAGAACCGCCAATCACAAGGATATTTTTATTCCTTGCGTACTTCGGCTGTTTTGGTCTGCCTGACATCATCAGCCGCTCCGTTTGCGTCAAGAGGATATTGTTCTCAAACTCCGAATCCATATATGGCTCGATGTCCTTCGCATTTCCCCAACGTGCCGAACCGTACTCTACGCCCTGCCGGAACTTCTTGGCATTTTTCGCCTTGAAATACACTGCAAGCCGCAGCGCCACTCCGCAGCACACTCCGATCAGCAGGTCTTTCGGGTAAAAACTTGGTAACGGGTTGGAAAATAAATCCTCCATCCCCGCCATGACCGCCATCATCTTTGCGGAAGCGTCCTGCCCTGGCGATACCCGCCACAGCCACGCTATCTTGTCACAGAAATACCCGGCAAGCATATAGGGCAGGTTCATCAGGACAAGTTTCTTTTTATCCAGATTCCCGGTCTTTGCCTTGAGGTTCTTCGGAATGGCTTTTAAGTCTTTGGCTATGCCGTTTACGATATTACTCATAGGCTCTGCCCCCTGTCCTTGTTTTTCTCCCGGCTCCGTTCCCGGTTCTTGTCCTGCGATACTGCGTCCTTCAAATGCTTTAATTTCTCCCTTACGGAAACTTTTCCTTTCTTCTTCTCGTTACCATAAACAAATTCCTTGAATGCCTGCGATACTGCGTCGGCATCCCTGCCCTTGAAAAAGACCAGATATTTCGGCGGCTCACACGTCTTGTCTTTCTTTATGGCAAAATCAACATTGTACTTTTTCGCTACACGCTCAAAAGATTTGATGTTGCCGTCAGTGACCTCAATGGACGATGCCCCGTTTCCCTCGCCAACGAGCTTTTTCACAGAAGTTTTTCCATGCGTTTTCTGTGCTTTCTGCTTTCGGTGGTTCAAATACATCTTCATTGCGGCTTTCAGCACGTTGGCGTCTAATTTAACGGTCTTGATTACAAGGGCGATTGTTTTTTGTGTTACTTCCTCCTGCATGAAGCACCTCCTTGTTAATTCCTGCGACATCCTACGCACTAAGGTGGAATCCCCCGGCAGATAATGTCATAAATGATTTTCACTGTAAAATACATTCTGTTTCTCCTTCCACCTCTGGACATCATGTCCAGAAGTTGTTATTTTTCATTTAAGCAATAGATTGTGTGGAGATTGGCACACAACTGATTTCCCCCATACTCCACATCATCAAGTAATAATGCCTGAAAAAGCACATCCCCTACTCCTTCAAGCAGCACAATCTTCTGCTCCTGCTCCGCAAGGTGTCCGTATTCCACCCCGCCCGGAATAACCGACTTCCTTGCCGCCTCACAGTGGGTAAACAGTCCGAGGATATATTTGTTTGACATGATGAAAGCATAGGTGTCCTGCCCCTCATGGGTCATTCTGTATTTTTCCGCCTCCCCTTCCGGCAGCGTAAAGATACACCGCACTGTTTCAAGACAAATCCCATTCCCATAGTCCAGGTTCAGCTTTTTCTTATACCTCTGCACCCTTGCGTAAATCCCCTCACGCTCCATAATAGAATGGGTACGCTTAAACTGCGGCTTCTTGCAGAACATATCCAAATCCATATACACGTTGTTGATGACCGTCTTTTCCGCATACTGCCGGAAAGATTTCAGCCTTAACAAATAGGCGAGAACCTCATCCAGTTTTTCCTCTGACAAAATAAACTGGAAAGGCTTTTCTCCAAACTCGATCCTTTCAAACATGAGCGGGCAGCTCCCTTTTTTGGCTTCACGCTCCATTACCCTCCTGACATCACGCAGCGATTCCATAGCAATCTCCTTTCCGTTTCCCGTTGTGCTGACTGGAAACAATAAAAAGGGCAGCTACAAATCTCTACTGACTTATAACTGCCCTCACGCTGTTCTCCTGCTATACTTTTTTAACACAGGGGTCTTCCACCCCCGTACCCCTGGAAACCTTGCCGGAAGTGTGATTGAAAAGATAATCACACTTCCAACAAGGCTTGAAAGTGCCACCCGCCACTCTATGGCAGGCTTTTATGTTCTCATTCCCTCTGTCATGCCTTTTTCTCCATTCGCCCCGCCTTTTCCTGCTCCGCAACATCCTCACCGAAACATTTTCCACCTCTGGACATTGTGTCCAGAAGCTGGCTATGTGATTCCTTTTTCCGCCCATCCTCCGCCATACATATCATGCTGTACCTCCTGTTGGTAATAGTGGTTCATGGTTGAGGGCGCATTATAAAGGGCAGTGATCAGGTATGACCGAATGTTTGTAATCTTTGTAACGGTATCTTTCATGCACCCCATGACATACTCCACATGTCCGCTGCTCAATTTGAGAAAGCGGGATTTCACCAGCTCATAAGGGTATTCCTCGCCGTTGATACGGATTGTTTTCCGCTTCACACACACCACGTCACATATTGTTTCGTAAATTTCCTCATACATCTCCTTATCGCCAGTCCTGCCGTACCTCATGTGATGCTCATATTCGATATTATCACGGATCAATTTCATGTATGCGCCTGTTTCATCCATCACATCAATCACATCGTCTTTTTCGTGTGCAGGCACGTTATCCACACCGCCACCTGATTGACTGATAGGATTGTTATAACTCATATCGGTATAATTATAGTCAGTATAATTAGGGTCTGATTCCCCGACTTCTTGAAGTTGGTTTTCCCGACCTCTTGAAGTCAGCTTTTCCGACCTGCTGAAGTCGGTTTTTCCGACCTCTTGAAGTCGGTTTTCCTGACTTCTTGAAGTCGGCTTTTCCGACCTCTTGAAGTCGGTTTTTCCGACTTCTGTGGAAACATCAATATTAGAAGGCTCTTTTTTGTCTCCGTCTGATATGACAAAGTTCTTCACATAGATAATGTCCGGCTTGCCAAGCCCCCGGCGTATCTTCTCCACAAGCCCTATTCCTTTGGCTGAATCCAGTTCCGCAAGAACCTTTACTGCCTTTTCCTTGCTGCACCCTAAATCTTCCCGGATGTTCTCTATCGTGTATATGATATATGCCCGGTTTTCATCATCCAGCCACCCATTTTTCATAGATAATGCCATTCTGTCAAGCATCAGCCCATACAGGAGCTTAGCATCGCTGCTAAGCCCCTTGAAACGCTCGTCCTTTATCAAAAGGCGGGGAACACGGTAAAAAGAAAACTGTTCTGCTTCAATGCCATAATAATAATCAAATTTTAATGGCTCGCCCATGTTACCGCCCCCCTTCACTGTTTCTTCCGCCATTCCTCCAAAAGCTGGATAATGATGCCCTCTATGTCATCAGTGGAATAGTCCTCTGAAAAATACTGGCTGATCTTATCGCCCTTGATTGTTACCTTTCTCTCTTTGGTTTTTTCTTCCGTCAGTATCAGCCGCACCATCGCAAGCGTAAGCTCGCCGCTTTTTCCATACTCTTTCAGCTTTGCCGCCTGTGCGTTGGAAACCGCTGCTCCCGTTTCCTGAAGAATGACCTCCACATACTGCTGCTGTTCCTCTGACAGAAAGGAAATATCCACTCCCTGCGATATTCCTATCTTCCTTGCGTCCACCATGCCCAGAAGCCCGTCAGACAGCCGTGAGAGCCACACATACCTCTGCACCGTCTTTCCGCTCTCCCCGGCAGCTTCCCCCACTTCGTCAAGGGTGCTGCCGCCTTTGCTTCCCTGATGCTTCATTGCCTCATATTTCATGGCATAAGCCTTTGCCTTCTCGCTTGGCAGGATGTCCTCACGCTGGATATTGGAATCCACCATGATAATTGTCGCTTCATCATCCGTATAATTCCGTACAATGACGGGCATAGTGTCAAGCCCTGCCAGTTCCGAACCCCGTTTCCTCCGGTGTCCGGCTATGATCTCATAGCCGCCCCCTTCCCTGGGCCTTGCAATGCCTGGCACAAGCACACCATATTTACTGATGCTCTCTGTGGTTTCTTCCATTTTTTCATCATCAAGGACACGGAACGGGTGTCCTTTGAAGGTATGTAAATCCGCCAGTTTCGCATGGGTGATCTGTTCGCCCCCGTTTCCCTGTGCGGCATTATCGCCAAATAAATCATCAAATTTTTCCAATGTGATATTTGCTGCGCTCCCCGGCTTTTTGTTACTGCCCATCTGCAAGCACCTCCTTTGTCAGAGAATCGTAGGCTGAAGCCACTTTCCCTTTTGGGTCATGCTCATAGATGCTTACGCCCTCCGCCGAGATTTCCGCCGCCCGGACAGAAATGGGAATGGCGTTGGCAAATATCCTTACCCGGCTTCCATAGGCTTCTTTCAGCATGGCGCTGATGTCCCTTGCATAGTTCGTCCTGCTGTCAACCATTGTAAGGAGAATCCCTTCTATTTCCAGTTTCGGGTTAATCTGCCGCTTTACTTTGCCGATTGTCTTGATAAGCTGTTGCAAGCCCTTAACAGGCAGGTATGCCGCCTGAACCGGAATAAGTATGCTGTCGGCACACGCAAAGGCATTTATGGTTATCATGCCGAGGGAAGGCATGCAGTCGATCAGGATATAGTCGTACTGGCCTTTTACCATCTCCACATAAGAGCGCATCATGACTTCCCTGCTCATCACGTTCACAAGTGACACTTCCAGGCCGGACAGCTCAATATTCCCCGGCATCAGGTCAATGCCCTCGTCATGCTTCAGGATACCGTACCCCGGCTCTATTTCCTCATCATTGATGACCTTCTCCATTGCGTTCGCAAGGGTCACTTCCAGTTTGTCCGGCTCTGTAAAGCCGAGGCTTGCAGTAAGGCTCCCCTGTGCGTCTGCGTCTATCAGCAGGACTTTCTTCCCCTGCTTTGCCAGGCCGATTCCCAAGTTGCTCGTGGTGGTGGTCTTGCCGACTTTATGCGAAGCTTCACATAAGGTATCTTATGGAAAGTAAGTAATTATGGAAAGTAAAGTCCCAAATTGTTGACCTTAACCGATTATGGGACTTATCTTTCTTTCCATAATCCCAGAAAACTTTATAATGATTTCAGCCAGTCAAGCAGATTCTTATCCGTTTTCCATTCGGGCAGCTTATCTTCTGTTGGACTTTCGTATGCTTCGAGCAAAGCTTTACGTTTCATAGTTTCGTCTGCTCTTGCATAAATTTCAGTCGTAGAAATATCAGAGTGGCCAAGAAGATCACGGATATAGACAAGATTAACCCCAGACTGAAGTAAGTGCATGGCTTTGCTATGCCTCAGCCAATGCGGCGTGATTTCTCCCGAGATATCATTAACGCCATAAGCCTGTGCCTGTATTGCATATTTCTTCAAGATATAAGTAACTCCAGCTCTGGTAAGAGGCTGCTTCCCCCTGTTTGTAAACAGCGGATTTCTGCTTTTTGATGGATGAGACAGTCCTGATCCTTCAATATACTGCCTGAGCAGTTCTCCCGTAGGAGCCATTACAGGGACTATCCGGCTTTTGCCGCCTTTTCCGGTTAAGATAATGGTCACTGTGTCCTTCAGATTTACATCACAGACTTTCAGATCGACAAGTTCCTGTACTCTGGCACCCGTATCGTATAAAAGCGAAAGCAGGACTGCGTCACGCCGGCCTTGCATTGTGCTTCTATCCGGCTGGTCCAACAACCCCTTTACACTGTCCAAAGGAAGGTACATAAGCGGCGGCTTATCGGACTTCTTCATTGGAATGTTCAGTATCTTCTGGCTCTGCTCCATGTATTGAGGCGCTTCTACTATCAGAAAGCTGAAAAAAGAGTGAATGGCAGCCAGACGCTGATTTCTGGTAGTACATTTACAGCCGCGTTCTTCTTCAAGCCAGTTAAGGAAGCGCAGGACAAGTGCCCGGTCCACTTGTGAAACCATGAGTTTTTCCGGTGCCAGTTTTTCTACATCACGGCAGTAGGCAAGAAACAGCGAAAAGCTATCACGATAGGAAAGCTGCGTGTTCTTCTTTGAGCCCAGATGGCCGGGCAGGTATACTGCAAGGAACTGGGTCAGGTACCTGGCAAAATCAGTTTCCTTCATATGCCACCTCCGGAATTACATATGCGCAAGTTTCTTCCACCTGTTTCATCAATTCCGGATAAACCTCTGCGGTAAGCCGGAGATACTGGGCAGTAGAGCGGATGCCGGCATGTCCCATATATGCAGAAAGGATTGGGATCATAGCTGTAAGATCTGCGCCCTCAGTTATCCATTTCTGCAGGACATGGACTGCAAATGTATGGCGGAGGTCATGAAGCCTTGGGCCATGCCCCTTTCCGCCGTGGGAGATACCTGCTCCAATAAGATATCTGCGGTATCTTTGATAAATCGTCATCGGGCTGATTCTGGTACGGTCAGGCGCCATAAAAAAGTAATCGGTATCTTTTTCCCACCAGATATGTTCTGCATAAGCAATGCAGGCTTCTTTAACAGAATCAGAAAAAGGGATATATCTGTCACAGCCGTTTTTAGGATCGCGTATTGTAAGAAGCCCCGCACCGAGATTTACATCACGGAACTGAAGATTACATACTTCTGATACGCGTAACCCGCAGCAATAGAGAATCCTAAAAATGACGGGTAAGGCTAAATGCATGTTTTTTGCAACTTCCTTCGGTTCCGTTGCGTCAGCTTCTCTGATGATAGCACGGATCTGCTCATGTGTAAAAATGTAGGGCACAAATGAACGCGCATGTATTCCCGGCTGTTCCGGGAGAATGTAGGCATCATACCCAACGGAGTCCAGGTATATGGCAAACTGACGGACACAGGTTGCCCTGTGGGATCTTGATTTGGCAGCTTCGTTCTCCCTGGGCTTGATCCAGGCTTCAGCCAGACCGCGTGTCAGTTCGGCGGATGTTACGCCTTGTTTTTCTGCAAATCTGCAGAAACGGGACAGGCACTTTGGCTCGTTTTCATATTTGAAGCCGCAGCTCCTTTTGTATTGGATGAAGTCCTCTGCTGCCTGGGCAAATGGCCCGGTCATTTTTGGTGGTTTTCTTTCTCTTGACATTATACGGCCACCTCCAATGCGCACTTTTTAAGTTCATTGATATCAATCCGTAGATAAGTCATTGTAGTCTCGGTATTTACATGGCCAAGTATCTCTGAGATGACTGGCATGGGAATCTCATGCTCCAGAAGGCGTTTTGCCAGACTGTGGCGGAGTGCGTGTGAACCTGACTTCCTTCCTTCAAGATGGATTCCGGCTTTCACAAGACGTTCATGGACTAATGCACCGACAGCACCCGGATTAAACTCCGTAAAGGGAGGCTTTATACGGATAAAAACATGATCTGAGTCAGACTTTGGCCTTGCATTTTTCAGGTAATTTATAATGGCCCCGCCAACATCAGATAATAGTGGGAGTTCCAAAGGATTTCCAGTTTTTACCTGTGTTAAGCGGATCCTGTCATTCTCCCAGTCAATGTTGGAGAAACGCAGATTTGCAACATCGCTGCTTCTAAGCCCCAGTCTGGCAATCAGAAGTATAATGGCATAATCCCGTATTCCGCAGGGATTGCCCATATCGATAGCATCGAGTGCGCGGCGTACCTCTTCTTCCGTATAAGTCGAAGGCAGATGGCTGTTCCTGTTGTAATGCGGATTTGGAAGTTTCGGGAAAAGATTATCCTTAATAAATCCGTTTTCATAGCAGTATTTCAAGTAGAGGCGGACAGTTCTCATGGTGGCATTGACCGTAGGTTTTTCAAAAGTAGAAAGTGATTTTAAAAAATCCAAAACAATGGGAACGGTAATTCCATCAAGAGATCGAATATCTTTTGCTTCTAAAAAAATGAAAAATCTGGATAAATAAAGTTTGGAAATCTGAATGCTTTTAGCTATGATCCCAATCTTTTCCCGATAAGTGATGTAAGATTCCGCGCTTTCCTTAAATGGTTCCGGGAAGATATATTCCTTACGTGCGGGGGTAAGGTACATGTCCACAGTTCCCGTCATTTGATACTCAGAGATTGTGTTAATGCAGCGAAGATAGATACCGCACCATTTTTTCTCGGCAATCTTCTGAGACATTGAGTAGTGATCCTCCAAAAACCGGAGACCACTATCCATGCTGAAAGTATCAATACCATGCTCACCGGAATAAATGATGAGCTGGCGGGATACGGACCTGAAGCGCTTCTGGAAGTACTCCGAAGCATCGGCTTTCACTAAAGCCTCCAATGTGGCATCTGTTAATTGTTGCAACTTGTTTGTTTCCATTGAAACATCCTCCTTAAGTGTATTTTTACATCATTAAGGATGATGTATTATGCAAAGTTAATCAATGGAAAAGTAGAGTATTTTCAAGGCGTATGACCTGTTACTTTTCATAATCTACCGCTTTTCATAACCGACACCGCCTTTCTGGTTTGTCAGAGCGATTACTTTGCAATTTGACATAGGGTGCGTCCTCCTTTCGCATAGATTTAGC
>OFGA01001413.1_pt1 | contig 16488 bp, 12 predicted proteins | sample 1521471 | NCBI WGS metagenome assembly OFGA01 (sample SAMEA3504086, study PRJEB24116) | mouse gut metagenome | biome: mouse gut; feature: mouse-associated habitat; material: faeces | place: Denmark | collected 2011
CTTCCGTCCCAAAGGAATTTCCTTTGAGACGAAAGCCGGTAAAGCCTCCGCGGTACCACTCAAATTGCGCCGGCCTCACAGCCGGGCGCCCCTCACAGGGCCAAACAGCCCCTTTGCCCTAACGCGGCATACGGGACGCCCTACATTATCGAACGTCCGGCTCAGGAGCCATAGAACTTTGGGGACCATTCCTGCCGGCTCGCACCGTCCGCCGGCTCTCTGAAGGGCATCCCCGGAGCACTCTCCGTCATCGTTTTTATGCTGCGGCCACTGGCCGCTATTCGATTGCAGTACCATCTTACCATATCGCGGTGGGTCTGGTCAAGTGGAAAATTAAAATTATTTGCCGGGGGTGCATATCTATTCGGAAACTCCGGGGGCGCGGTTCTGTACGTTAGTCCCGGGGCCTGCGCGGCCCCGGGACCGCCGATTACAGCTTATTCCTCATGATCTTCCCGCTGATGGTCTTGGGCAGCTCGTCCTTAAACACCACAATGCGGGGATATTTATAAGGCGCGGTGTGCTTTTTCACGTAGGTCTGGATCTCCTTCTTCAGCTCCTCCGTGCCCTCCGTGCCGGGCACCAGCACAATGCTGGCCTTCACCACCTGGCCCCGGATCTCGTCCGGCGCGGCGGACACGCCGCACTCCAGCACATAGGGCAGCTCCATGATGACGCTCTCGATCTCAAAGGGCCCGATCCGGTAGCCGCTGGACTTGATGAGATCGTCCACCCGGCCCACGTACCAGAAGTACCCGTCCTCGTCCCGCCAGGCGGTGTCGCCGGTGTGGTAGAGCCCGTCGTGCCAGGCGGCGCTGGTGCTCTCCTCGCTGCGGTAGTAGCCCCGGAAGAGGCCGCAGATGTCCGTCCGCTCCGCCCGGATGCAGATCTCTCCCACCTGTCCGTCCGGGACCGGATTCCCCTCCGGGTCCACCAGCTCCACCGGGTACAGGGGCACGGGCTTGCCCATGGACCCCACCTTGGGCCGCATACCCACCAGATTGCCGATCATCACCGTGGTCTCGCTCTGGCCGAAGCCCTCCATGAGGCTCAGTCCCGTGGCCTTCTGGAACTGGTGGAACACCTCCGGATTCAGGGCCTCGCCGGCGATGGTGGCGTGCTGTACGCTGCTCAGATCGTACTGGCTCAGATCCTGCTTGATGAGCATCCGGTACATGGTGGGCGGCGCGCAGAAGGTGGTGATGCGGTACTTGGCGAACATGGGCAGGATGTCGGAGGCGTCGAAGCGGTCAAAGTCGTAGACAAACACCGCCGCCTCGTTGAGCCACTGGCCGTAGAGCTTACCCCACATGGCCTTGGCCCAGCCGGTGTCGCTGATGGTCAGGTGCAGGCCCTCCGGGTCCACGCAGTGCCAGTATTTGGCGGTGATGAAGTGGCCCAGGGGGTACTTGTAGCACTGGGTGGCCGCCTTGGGGAAGCCGGTGGTGCCGGAGGTGAAGAACATGAGCATCGGGTCATCGCCGCAGGGCGCGTCCGGCGCGCGCTCGAACTTGCTGCGGTACATGGCGTACTCCTCGTCGAAGTCGTGCCAGCCCGGACGGCTGCCGCCCACCAGGATCTTTAATTGCAGGGTGGGGCTGTCCTTCTCCGCGGTCTCCACCTGATGGGCGGTGTCGCCGTCGGCGGTGCAGAGGATGGCGCTGACCCCGGCGGCGTTGAACCGGTAGCTGAAGTCGTGCTCCTGGAGCAGGTTGGTGGCGGGAATGGCCACCGCCCCCAGCTTGTGGAGGCCCAGGATGGCGAACCAGAACTGGTAGTGCCGCTTGAGCACCAGCATCACCCGGTCCCCCCGCCGGATGCCCAGGGCCTTGAAGTAGTTGGCCGCCCGGCCCGAGGCCCGGGACATGTCCTCGAAGGTGAAGCGCCGCTCCTCCTGATTCCGGTCCAGGTGGAGCATGGCCAGCTTGTCGGGATACTTGGCGGCGATGGCGTCCACGCAGTCGAAGGCGAAATTGAACTTCTCCGCGTTGGGGAAGGCCAGGGACTGGAGCACGCCCCTCTCGTCCTCCTTCACGTCGAAGAAATCCTTGCACACGTACTCCTCGCTGGACCGGGCCTCCACGATGGAGCGGCGCACCGCCATCTCGTCGGCCTTCTCGCCGGAGATGACCACGGCGCAGAACACGCACTTCCCGCCGCCTACGGCGATCATGCCGTGGGGGGTGGAGGAGTTGTAGAGGATGCTGTCCCCCTCCCGCAGGATCTCCGTGTGCTCCCCCACCTGGACCTTCAGCTGGCCGGAGAGGATGATGTCGAACTCCTGGCCCGCGTGGGTGGTGAGGTGGATGGGCATCCGCTGCTGGGCCGCGTCGTACTCATAGGTGCAGTAGTAGGGCTCCGCCAGCTTGTTGCGGAACAGGGGGGCCAGGTTGCTGATCTCGATGCCGGGCTCCTTGGCGGTCTGCTGCCCCTCGCCCCGGCGGGTGATGGTGTAGCTGGAGAGGTTGGCGCTGCGGCCCTCCAGCAGGTCGGTGATGCCGATGCCGAAGGCCAGGGAGCACTTGTGGATAAAGGTGAAGGGCAGATCGGCCGTGCCGCCCTCATAGGCCCGGTACTCCTCGGGGGTGGTGTCGGTCCGGCTGGCCATTTCCGCCTCGGTAAAGCCGCAGATGCCCCGCATCTCCCGAATCCGGAAGGCGACCTCCATCAGCTGGGTGTTGACGTGGGAAGTGTCCATGGTAAGTCCTCCGTGAAAGAATTTGTGGAATAAGAAAAGGCTCCGGCAAAACAAAAAAGCCCGTCTCAAAGAAATTTCTTTGAGACGGGCTCATAACCGAATGCTATGTACCCGCGGTACCACTCAAATTGCGCCCCCAAAAGGACGCCCCTTCAGGCTCCAGCAAGCCCTATGCACTGACGCGGCAGTCACGGGAGGCGTCTACTTGCCTGTTTCCAGGGGTTCGGACCTCCAGCTCGGAAGGGATGGGACATTGGGGCGTTCCGCCGCCGGGCTTCCACCGATACCCGGCTCTCTGTGGACAGAGGGCCCCGTCCGTCTTCGTCATCGCTTTTCTTATTCACTTGCGAGTATTTTACAGGATTCTCCCCTGGTTGTCAAGGGGGAAGTTGAGGAAATCCACGCGTTTCCGCGCGCCGAATCAAAATTGGCGCATACCGGACGCGGAATCCGCCGCGGCAGCCGCTTCCGCCGCACACCCCTCCGGCGGTCCCGCCGTCCGTTTGGTCAGCCTCCGTATCGGTCAAATACTTCCTGGAATGTAGGAATGGAGCATTGCGCGCCCCTGCGGGTAACCGTGATCGCGGCCGCTTTGTTTGCGAACTGCAGCGCCTCCCCGACGGTTTTTCCCCCCGCCAGGCCGGCCGCCAAAGCGCCGCAGAACGTGTCCCCCGCGGCGGTCGTATCCACCGCCTTTACCGGAACGCCCTCCGTACAGACGATCTCTCCCCTGGTCGTATGGCAGTATCCCTTCGCGCCCAGCGTGAGAACGACGTCCTTGATTCCCATATCCAGCAGCCGCCTGCTCCCCGCCGCCAGGGAGTCCCTGCCCAGCATGGAAAACTCCGTCTCATTGAGTACCAGCATATCGCAGCAGGGCAGGTATTCCCTGACCATCACATTCATGGGGGCGGGATTCAAAATCACATACATCCCCCGGCGCCGGGCCGCTTTCATGGCGTACCCGACGGCCTCAACAGGGTTTTCCAGCTGGCACAGGAAAAGATCCCCCTCCCCGGCCTGTTCCAAAAGCCGGTCGGCGTCCTCGGCCGTTACCTGGCCGTTGGCCCCTCCGTCCAGAATGATGCGGTTATCGCCCTCCGTCACAAGAATGACGGCGATGCCGCTGGAACAATCCGGAACCGCCCGAATCGCGCCGGTGTTCACGCCGCAGCCCTTCAGCCCCTCCACAAGGGCTTCGCCAAAGCTGTCCGCGCCCACGGCCCCACCCATGTAGGTTTCGGCTCCCAGTCTGCCGCAGGCAACGGCCTGATTTGCACCCTTTCCGCCGGGATTGGTGAAAAAGCCGGTCCCATACATGGTTTCTCCCGCCTGGGGAAGGCAGGGGCTGTTGACGACCAGATCCATATTGAGGCTGCCAAATACGAACACTTTCTTCATCATTTGATCTCCCGCGCCTTTCGCGCCATGCGGCAGGTGTACGCCGCCAGCTCCCGAATGCTGGTTTCCCGGATGCCCCGCATATAGGTTTCCAGCCTGTCCCCAATCGGGTCCGTCCACCGGGGGGCGAGGAGCTTTCCTTCCAGAATGGCGTAGGCGGTGGCAATCTGGGCGGCATTACAGTCCACGTCGTAGCCCTCCATGGCGATGATATGGAGCATCTCGTCAAAGCTGCTTCCATACCAGAGCGCAATCACCTGCGCCGCCGCGTTGGGGTAGGCGTGAATCCAGTTATAGGTCTTGAACCGCTCCTCGCACTGCCGCCAGGCAGCCTCCCAGTCCCCGCAGGACCTGCACAGCCCCATCGCGTAGTCGATCACGCTGTAGTACTCGCAGTCCTTCGGGATGGCCTGGAAGGTTTCCTGGACCAGCTCCCGGATATCGCTTTTCACATAGGCGAGGGAAACCAGCACAGCGTTGAAGATTTCCCCCATAACGCCGTTATTGTGGTGGGAAACCACCCCGTCCATATAGGCCAGGCGGGCGGCCAGCTCCGGGTTCCCGGGCGCTACCATGCCGCAGACCGCGCCCCGCATCTGCGCCCCGATCCACTCGCGGTACGGATTGCTCCGATAGCCGCTCTCCGGCGGATATACGCCCAGGCGGATGTTTTTCAGCGCAATCTCCTCCGCCGTCCAGCCTGTGGGAATAAGCGCGATCCACTGCTCGGCGATATCGGCGCTGGACAGCGCCCCGCCCCGCTTTTCCAGCGCCTTCAGAAAGGCGATCTCATAGGTGATATCGTCATTGAACGTATTCGGGGCCCGGGGGTAATCCCGGATCTCCCCGAATACCCTGCGGATATTGTCGGTCTTATAGCCCTCAATGGCGGTGCCCAGAGCTCCCGCGCAGATCTGCGCCACCCACCCCAGATGGGTCCGCTCCCAGTAATCGGAAGAATCGATGTCGCAGGCGTACGTCCGGAAGCTTACCGCCCGGCGGTACTGTTCGTAGCTGTCGTAGATCCGGTAGCTCCAGTAGGGATGGCCGGGGTCCTTGGGGGCCCGGGAGAGGAGGTGGAGCACCCTAGAATAGAGCCGGGACATTTCCGCTACATCGTCATCCCGGAACGCCTGCAGTCCGCTGTCGATCAGCTCCTCCGCCTGGGACACGTCGTACCCCATGTTGTGCATAGCCTGCATGGCCGCTACAATCACATGCTCCTCCGCTCCCGAACCGGGCACATGGCTCTCCCATCTCAAACGGATATTCCGTTTTTCAATGGCCTCGACATCAAATTCCTCGCTCCAGGTCTGCTCCTCCTCCGAAAGGATCACGGGCATGGAGCCGTTCATGACCTCAAGCTCAAACTCCCACGCTTTTTTCTTACTCATGGAATTTCATCACTCCTTCTGCCTGCCGGCACGATTCTTGGCAGCGGCCGCATAAACGGCAAGGGCAGCCATCGTCATAACATAGGGGAGGGTGTTCAAAAGTTCATAGGGCGCGGACAAAACCGTCTGGCTGCCAACGGCAAAATAATCCACCGCGCCAAAAAGGAAGCTGAACGCCATACACAGCCAGGGAATGCCCATGCCCATTGCCTCGGCGGCAATGCCGATAAAGCCCCGGCCCGAAACCATCCCCGCCGAGAAATAGCCCAGGCTGGCCATGGAGAGATACGCTCCGCCCAAGCCGCAGAATATGCCGCAGAATGCAAGGGCGGCCGTCTTGACCCGCCCGGTTTTGATCCCCACCGATTCCGCCGCCTCCGCGTGGAAGCCGGTAGCCCGGATGTCCACCCCCAGTTTTGTGCGGCCCAGCAGGAACGTAACCGCCCCAAGGCTGAGAAGCGCGGCATAAAAGAGGATATTCTGCTCAAACAGGACCCCGAGTATTGGGATTTTGGAAAGCACGGGAATTCGAATGACGGGAAGCATCGCCGATGGCGCCGCCGAGGTATCCCCCTTCACCCCCAATACAATGTACATTATCAGCACGCACGCGCCTGAGGCCAGCGTATTGAGCGCAATACCGGAGAGAAAGCTGTCGGTTCCCAGCTTCAGGGCCGAAAACGCCAAGAGCATGCTCATCATCACGCCCGCCAGAACGGCGCAGGCAAGTCCCAGGGCCCAGCTGCCCGAAAAGCTGGATACCAGCGCTCCGGTCAGCGCGGACACAGACATCGCCCCTTCAATATTGATGCTGACGATGCCGGCCTTCTTGGAAATCAGGGCGGCCAGGGCCGCAAAGGCGATCGGCAGGGCATAGGAAATGGAGGAAGCCAGAAACTGCTGTGAAAAAACAAACTGCATCATACCTTTTTCCCTCCCCGCCGCTTCAGCATGTCTCCGAAGGTTTTTGCACCAAACAGGATAATCATGACCGCCTGGATCACATAAATGAGCTCATTGGGCACGGAACCCATCCGGGCAGTCTGAAGGGCGCCCACCCGCAGATAGGACAGAAACAGCGCGGCAAAGGGCACATAGAACGGATTGTTCCCGGCAATGATGGCCACCACGAACCCGTCGAAGCCATAATTGGGGAGGGCGGTCCACTCAAAGCGGTAATAGCTGCCCAGCAGGAACGCGGCCCCACCGAAGCCGGCGGTCATGGCTCCGATGACCTGAGAATAGACGACAGCCTGCCCGCTGCGAAGGCCGCTGTATCCGGCGAACCGGGGATTGTCGCCGGTCATGCGGATGGTATAGCCCCATTTGGTGCGGAAGAGGAACAGCCCGCCCAGCAGGCATGCGCCCGCCGCAATCAGCAGATTGCCGGACAGCCGGATCGACTCGTCCAGAAAGGGGAGCTTCATGTAATCCTCCAGGTACCGGGTCTTGTTCACGGCATCCGGATCGCCAAAGACTTCGTGGAGGAGATACATGACAACCCAGAAAACGATATAATTGAGCATCAGGGAGGAGACAAACTCGTCCACCCCCAGGGACGCCTTCATCTTGGCGGGAATATACCCCAGCGCGCCGCAAACCAGCGCCGCCGCCAGCAGGCACAGGACGGGGATCATCGGCATACCGGCCGGAAGCGCCGGCGCCAGGACGCCGGCCACAAAGGCCCCCAGGAAAAATCCGCCCTCTACAAACATGTTAAACTGTCCGCACCGGTTCATAATGCATACCGCCGTGCCGGTAAAAAGGAGCGGAACGCATTCCAGCAGGACCTCTCCTATCTCATAAGAGGACTCCACAGGCCCCAGGAAGAACTGCCGGAAGGTCCCGGCGGCATCATATCCCGCCGCCGCGCAGGAAAGGGCCAGAATCCCCATGGCAATCAAAAGGGCGGCGGCCCCGGTCATCCCGGTGCGCAGCAGGGAGCGCCGGAGGCGGCGGCGCAGGACTCCGTCCATCAGCTTACGGTTCAATTGCGGACACCTCCGATCTTTCTAATCCCAGCATGTACCGTCCCAGCTGCTCCTCTGTCGCACGCTTCACATCGGTGATCTCGGCGGCGATCTCCCCTTCATGAAACACCAGAATGCGGTCGGCCAGATTGAAAACCTCCGCCATATCGGCGGAAACAAGGATGACCGCGCTCCCCTGGTCCCGTATGCGGACCAGCTGCCTGTGGATAAAGGCGATGGCCCCCACGTCCACGCCCCGGGTAGGCTGGTCGGCCACCACCACGGCGGGGTCCCCTTCCAGCTCGCGGGCAATAACCACCTTCTGCATATTCCCTCCGGAGAGGCTGGAAATGCCGTCCCGCAGACTGCCCTTGACGGCATACGCCCGCATCTGCCGTTCCCCGCGCCTGGCCAGGGCCCCATAGGGAACCAGGCCCAGCCGGCTCTCCTTCTCCGCGCAAACGGCGATCAGGTTCTCCAGGATGGAGGCGTTCTGGTCCGTCCCCATGGCCATCCGGTCCTCCGGGATATGGGATACCCCCATGGCCCGGACGTCCCAGGTCCGTGCCTGGCGGATATCCCGGCCCATGACCTGGATCTCCCCGGAATACCGCTTGCTGATGGCGGTAAGGCACTCCACCACCTGCTGCTGGCCGTTGCCCTCCACGCCGGCCAGGCAGAGGATTTCCCCCCGTCTGGCCTGGAAGCTCACATGGTCGACCCGATTTTTCCCGCCCGCCCCCGGAACCGTCAGATCCTTCACTCTGACCAGGACCTCGCCCGGCCGGGCGGCGGGCTTGTCCAGGGTAAGGGAAACGCCGCTGCCCACCATCAGCCGGGAAATATCCTCCTCGGTTACATCGGAGACGCGATAAGTCCCCATGTCCTTCCCCTGGCGCATGATCGTCACCCTGTCGCACAGGGCGGCGATCTCCTTCAGCTTATGGGTGATGATGACGATGGAGCGCTTGTCCTCCCGCATCTTACGGAGCTGCGCAAAGAGCTGCTCCGTCTCCTGGGGCGTCAGCACGGCGGTGGGTTCGTCCAGAATCAGCAGCCGGGAGCCCCGGGCCAGCGCCTTCAGGATTTCCACCTTCTGGGCCACGCCCACGGGCAGCGCGCCGCACAGCGCCTCCGGGTCCACCGCCATATCGTACTTCTCCGAGAGCTCCCGGGTTTTTTGAATCATCCGCTTTTTGTCCAGAACGCCCCGCTTATCGCAGAGCTCGGCCCCCAGAAAAATATTCTGATAGACCGGAAATTCGTTGACCAGCATGAAGTGCTGGTAGACCATCCCGATTCCCAGGGCGGCGGCCGCCTTGGGGGAGGATACCTGCACCGGTTCCCCGCAGAACCGGATTTCCCCGGACGTGGGGCTCTGCGCGCCGCAGAGGATCTTCATAACGGTCGATTTCCCTGCGCCGTTTTCCCCCGCGATTGCGTGGATCTCCCCTTCTTCCAGGGAAAAATTCACATTGTCGTTGGCAAGAACACCATTGGCATAGCGCATGGTGATGTTCCGCATCTGCAATAACTCCGCCATACTTACTTTGTGGGGTCCAGGCTGTCGATGAGGGCGTTGAGCGTATCCTGAGACGTATACCGCTTCAGGCCGGACTCCACTTGAAGCGTCCCGTCCACGATCTGCGCCTCCACGCTGTCGATATGGTTCCGTATTTCCTGCGGAACAGCGGCTGTATACCGCTCGTTTTTCACCAGGCCCACCATGCCCTCCTTCAAACCGGCTACCTGCAGGTCCCCATAGGTCAGAGTTCCTTCCAAAAACCGCTCACAGCAGTCGTAGAGGGCCAAATCCACTCGTTTGAGTACGGAAGTAATAATGCATGCCGCCTTTTCCGGGTCCGTATCGGCATAAAACGCATACTGGTCGGAGTCCACGCCGATGAGCTGCTTGCCGCAGGACTTGGCTGCGTCGATACATCCCAGCCCCGCCTGAGAGGCCGCCGCGAAGAGGACCTCCACTCCGGCCTCATAGAACCCGGCAGCCAGGGAAGAGCCCTTCGGGCTGTTGGTGAAGTCGCCGATATAGCTGTTGTAGGCGCCTATGGCGGACCCCTTCTCCCGGTTGACGGCGTCTACCCCCTGCATGAAGCCATAGCCGAAATCGTTGATAATGTCGTTTTTGGTGCCCCCAATGAACGCGGTGTTTTCCGCGCCCGAGGACTGGCTCATCATGGCGGCCAGCACGCCGGCCAGATAGCCGCCCTCGTTCTGGTTGAACATGATGGAGTGAACCGTGGGATAATCGGCCGCCGCATTGTCCTTGATTTCCGTATCGAAAATGATGAACCGGCGGTCCGCGTATTTATCCTTTTTCACCAGCCGCTGGAGCGCTTCCCGCATGTCGGAGGTGCCCACAATGATCAGGTCATAGTCCTTATTGGCTGTCTGCGTCAGGGTGGACTCGTACTTCGTCGCATCGCTGGAACCCAGCTCCATAATATCTACCGTTACGTCAGGATGGTCCGCAGCAAATTTGGTCATGCCGGCATTGGCGGAATCCCAGAAGGACATATCGCCCAGGTCCCCGCTGATCAGCAGGGCGATCTTTGTAGTGCCGTCGTCAATAGCGGCCACGTCGTTTTTGGCGTCGGAGGCCGGCGGCACGCCGGGATCCTTCCCGCCGTCTCCACCGGCAGGCTTCCCGCCGCAGGCGGCCAGCGCCAAGATCACGGCCAGGAAAAGAAGGCTTCTCTTTATTTTCTTCATAACATAGCTCTCCTATCGTATCTGAACTAACATTATATCACAAAAGCTGACAAGAGTCATCCAATTGACTGAAAAATTAAGAAACTTAAGAAATAAAAGAAATAAACTTAAGAAATAGGCCCGGAATGTCCCTGCATTTTCCCTTGCGGAATACGGAGGAAGACGGTATACTGGAAGCAGGATTAAGTGACGGAAGGGAGCGAGGGGATTCATGAGCCTGTTGACTGTGGTCGTGCCCTGTTATAATGAAGAGGAGAACGTGCCGTTCTTTTACGGGGAGCTGATGAAGAACGAGCCTTTTTTTGACGAAAAGGGGATTGAGCTGGAGCTGCTCTATGTGGACGACGGCTCCAGGGACGGGACTGTGACGGAGGTGAAGAAGCTGCGGGAGAAGGACCAGCGGGTGCACCTGGTGTCGTTTTCCAGGAATTTCGGGAAGGAGGCGGCAATCTATGCCGGGCTGGAGAATGCCGGCGGCGATTACGTGGTGCTGATGGACGCAGATCTCCAGGATCCCCCCTCCCTGTTGCCGGAGATGTTCACCCTTCTGGAGCAGGGATATGATTCCGTGGCCACCAGAAGGGTTTCCAGAAAGGGGGAGCCGCCGGTGCGGAGTTTCTTCGCCAGGATGTTCTACCGGCTCATGAAGAAGATTTCCAGGACGGAGATCATGGACGGGGCCAGGGACTACCGCCTGATGACCAGGCAGATGGTGGACGCCATCCTGTCCATGCAGGAATACAACCGCTTTACAAAGGGCATCTTCGGCTGGGTGGGATTCTCCACCAAGTGGATAGAATATGAGAATGTGGAGAGGCTGAAGGGGGAGACCAAGTGGAGCTTCTGGAAGCTGTTCCTGTACTCCCTGGACGGCATCTGCGCGTTTTCCACGGTGCCGCTGATGCTGGCCTCCGTCATGGGCGCATTCTTCTGTGTGGTGGCCTTTTTGATGATCTTCTTCATCATCATCCGGAAGCTGATATTCGGGGATCCCGTGTCCGGCTGGCCGTCCCTGGTGTGCATCATCCTCATGGTCAGCGGCGTGCAGTTCTTCTGCACGGGGATATTGGGACAGTACCTGGCCAAGACTTACATGGAGGTGAAGCGGCGGCCGATCTACCTGGTAAAGGAACGGCTCTAGGAATAATAAAAAGTCTTAACGAATTCTTAGCGGGCAGAAGTCTTCCCTGTCAGTAATTTATGTGGTAGAATTTAGTATATTCTTCGTGGTAGGGAAGCGGCAGTCAACATAAGAAAGGGGAATTCGTATGGAGATTACTGCGGTCAAGGATTGTGAGCTCGAGAAATATATTACCGAAATCATGTTGGATATAGGGGTTCCGGCTCATTTAAAGGGGTATCATTACCTCCGAAGCGCCATTCTGTTGTCGGGAAGGGACATGGAGGTAGTGACCAGTGTGACGAAGCTGCTGTATCCGGCGATTGCCAGAAGATTCAAAACAACAGACCAGAAAGTCGAACGTGCGATTCGCAACGCCATTGAGGTATCATGGAACAGAGGAAATACAGAGACTTTTGAAAAAATGTTTGGATATTCCGCATCTTCAGGCAGAACCAGACCTACCAACAGTGAATACATAGCCCGCATTGCAGACAAGGTCCGACTTGACATCAAGGCTATGTAGAAGCTACGGAAGAAACAACAGAAGATAGATATGCTTCATACTGCGGGGATGGAAAGCAGCCGGGTGAAAATCCGGCTGCTTTTGTGGACTTTGGGGGACAAGTGTGGTAGAATGTTGACACAAAGGACGTGCCGGGGGCTGATTCCATGTGCCAAGGGCGCAGGAAATGGCGGCAGACGTCCATAAAATTGAGATGGGAAAGGCTGGGAAACGTGCCGGATGGGAATAATTAAGCTGAAAAAGAATACCTTGGGCGACTGCCTGATGACGGGGGTGATCGTGGCGATCGGGCTGGCGGAAGCCTGCCATCTGGCGGCTGTCTTTCTGGGGCTTCCGTTCTCGGCCTGTTCCCGGCTGCTGGGCATGGCCTTGGGAGTCTGGCTCGTGCTGGGGACGGTGCTCCTGGCGGCGGGAAGGCGGCATATCCTGACGGAACCGGGCGGAAAACGCCGCCTGGATCCTTCGGAGAAGATTCTGTACGGTATGTTGGCGCTGACGGTGATTTCTCAGCTTATTTTCATCGGTATGGGGAATGCTATCTATAGAAAGGGCGATATGACGGTGGAGACAGTGGGGAGCTTCCTGGCTGTGGACGGCATCCTGGACCTGTGCCTGAATGTGGTGGACGGCCTGGTGGTATATCCCAAAGTAATAGAGAAGCGCCTTATGAGCGAGCTTCCCTTCATGGCTACCGAGAATATCATGATGGATGCCGTGAAGATGGGAGGGAACCGGCAGGAGCTTCATGAGCGGATCAGGGAGCTTTCCATGGAGGCCGGACGCAATGTGAAGGCGGAGGGGAAGGAGAACAACCTGCTGGAATTGATTGCGGCGGACCCCGCGTTTAACATGAGCCTGGAAGAGCTGCAGAAGGCAATGGATCCGGCGAGATATGTGGGGCGTTCCAGGGAACAGGTGGACGCTTTCCTGCGGGATGTCATCCGCCCGGTACTGGAGGAGAATAAGGATCTGCTGGGTGTGAAAGCTGAAATCAGCGTATAACGGATTTGCCTCGGACAGGGAGGATGCGTTCAGCGTATAACCTGTGACGATACATGAGGCAGTGAGAACGGTTACAGAGGTTGGAATATAGAGAAATCAGGAGGCTGGTATGGGAGGATTTTTTGGCGTAGCATCTAAGGAAGATTGTGTATTTGACTTATATTTCGGGACAGATTATCATTCCCATCTTGGAACCCGCCGTGCGGGTATGGTGGTATGCAGTGAGAAGAAGGGGTTTGACAGGGCCATCCACAATATTGAAAACGCGCCCTTCCGGACAAAGTTCGGCAAGGAAATTAACGAGATGGAAGGAAACATCGGAATCGGATGTATCTCTGATTTTGAACCGCAGCCGCTGATGGTTCGGTCCCATCACGGCACTTATGCCATAACCACGGTGGGAAGGATCAACAATATAGAACAGCTGACACAGGAGCTGTTTTCCAATGGGCATGGGCATTTCCTGGAGATGAGCGGCGGAGATATCAATGCCACGGAGCTGGTGGCGTCCCTCCTGGACCAGAAGGACAACCTGGTAGAGGCGATTCAATATGCCCAGGAGGTTATTGACGGCTCCATGACCATATTGGTTATGACTGAGAAAGGGATATATGCCGCCAGGGACAGATACGGGAGGACGCCCGTTTCCATAGGCAAAAAGCAGGGGGCGCACTGTGTTTCCTTTGAGAGCTTTGCCTATTTGAACCTGGGATATGTGTGCGACAGGGAACTGGGACCCGGTGAGGTGGCGGTAGTGACGCCAGAAGGTGTACATACGCTGGTTCAGCCTGGGAAAGAGATGAAAATATGTACCTTTTTGTGGGTGTATTATGGATATCCCTCTTCCTCCTACGAGGGAGTCAGCGTGGAGAAAATGCGCTACAACTGCGGCGCGCGGCTGGCAGAACGGGATAATGTAAAACTGGATACGGTAGCCGGGGTGCCGGACTCCGGGATTGCCCATGCCATTGGCTACGCGAATGTCTCGGGAGTACCGTTTTCCAGGCCCTTCATTAAGTATACGCCTACCTGGCCCCGTTCCTTTATGCCGGTGATACAGACCCAGCGGAATCTGATTGCCAGGATGAAACTGATTCCCGTCCAGGAACTGATTGAAAATAAGCGGCTGTTGCTCATAGACGATTCCATCGTGAGAGGGACGCAGCTGCGGGAAACCACGGAATTCCTTTACCAGAGCGGAGCGAAGGAAGTACACATCCGTCCTGCCTGCCCGCCTCTGATGTTTGGTTGTAAGTATCTGAACTTTTCCCGATCTACTTCGGAGATGGACCTGATAGCCAGAAGGGTATTGAAAGAGATGGAACAGGAAGGCCGGGAGATTGATTTGAAAGACTATGTGAACCCTGACACGACGGAGTACGGAGAGATGGTGGAACGGATTGGCAGGAAACTGAACTTCACCACGCTACGTTATCACAGGCTGGACGATATGATTGCGTCTGTGGGAATTGACAGAAGTAAACTCTGCACCTATTGCTGGGACGGGAAGGAATAGGGGTGAGGGGAACTGGCGCCTGAAGTAAGTTGCGACAGTTCCCCTTTGTATTTTTACAGCGGCGCTCCGGTCAGCAGTTCATAGGCCTGGAGGTATTTGTCAATGGTTTTCTGAACCACATCCTCCGGAAGCACCCAGTTATTGCCGGGATTTGCCTTCAGCCAGTCGCGGGCGAACTGCTTGTCGAAGGAAGGCTGGCTGTGGCCGGGTTCATATTGGTCCGCAGGCCAGAAGCGGGAACTGTCCGGGGTCAGCATCTCGTCCGCCAGAACCAGATTGCCCGACTCGTCCAGGCCGAATTCGAACTTGGTGTCGGCGATGATAATACCTCTGCCCAGGGCGTATTCCGCACACTTTTTATATAATGCAAGGGTGTAGTCACGCAGCTTTTCCGCGTATTCCCTGTCCTTTCCGGGGAAGCGCTCTTCAAGGTATTCCACACTGCGCTCAAAAGAAATATTTTCGTCATGTTCTCCGATTTCCGCCTTGGTGGAAGGTGTGTAGATGGGTTCCGGCAGCTTGTCGGATTCCTTTAAGCCCTCCGGAATCCGGATACCGCATACCGTGCCGTCATTCTGGTAGCTGGCCCATCCGCTGCCCGTGATGTATCCCCGCACGATGCACTCCACGGGAAGGATGCGCAGTTTCCGGCAGAGCATGCTTTTTCCCTGGAAATCCTCATTCCGGAAGAATTCCGGCATATCATTGACGTCTACGGAAACCATGTGGTTCGGCAGGATATCCTTCGTCATATCGAACCAGAACCTGGACATCTGGGTCAGTACAGTGCCTTTTTTGTGGACTTTATTGCCGAGAATCACGTCGAAACAGCTGATGCGGTCGGTGGCCACCATGATAAGGCTGTCGCCGATATCGTAAATCTCACGTACCTTGCCCGCTTTCACGGGCTTAAATTCCTGAATGCTCATGTTCAATCTCCTTGCTTACTGCTGGTTAGTTATGTTCTCATGCTGCTTATTTCTTCTTCTATTATAACGGATAGGCCGTAATTGGCAAGGGGATTTTTCTATTAACACAATGATTTTCACGGCAAAAATGAGAAAAGGTTGAATTTCGCCTTCTAAATGTGTATACTGTAAAATAGTTCCGTCTCAAAACGGACCGTTTCATAAATGAGATGAAATCAGGAGGAGACAATATGAAGATTAACAGTATATGCGTACAGGGCGGCTACACGCCGGGTAACGGGGAACCCCGCCAGATTCCCATTATTCAGAGCACTACGTTCAAATACGATACCAGCGAGGATATGGGAAAGCTTTTTGACCTGGAGGCAAGCGGATATTTCTACACCAGGCTTCAGAATCCCACCAATGACCATGTGGCAGCGAAAATTACGCAGATGGAGGGCGGCACGGCGGGCATGCTGACCAGCAGCGGACAGGCTGCCAACTTCTACGCGCTGTTCAATATCTGCAGCTGCGGAGACCATATTGTATCCTCCAGTACCATATACGGCGGTACCTTTAACCTGATTTCCGTCACCATGAAGAAGATGGGAATTGATGTTACCTTTGTCAGTCCCGACGCTTCGGAAGAAGAGCTGAATGCGGCTTTCCGGGACAATACCAAGGCGATGTTCGGCGAAACCATAGCAAACCCGGCGCTGACCGTACTGGATATCGAGAAATTTGCCGCATGCGCCCATGCCCACGGTGTGCCGTTGATTGTGGATAATACCTTTGCCACGCCCATTAACTGCAGGCCTTTCCGGTGGGGGGCGGATATTGTAACCCATTCCACCACCAAATATATGGACGGGCATGGGGCGGCCGTAGGCGGCGCCATTGTGGACAGCGGCAATTTTGACTGGATGGCACATGCGGACAAGTATCCCGGACTCTGCACGCCGGACGACAGCTATCACGGGATTACCTACGCCGAAAAATTCGGAAAAGAAGGCGCTTTCATCACCAAATGTACGGCACAGCTGATGAGGGATTTCGGTTCCATCCAGAGTCCCCAGAATGCTTTCCTGCTGAATCTGGGCCTGGAGAGCCTGCATGTGCGCATGAAGCGGCATTGTGAGAACGGCCTGGCCGTGGCGGAATTCCTGTCTGCCCATACCAAGGTGGCTTGTGTCAATTACTGCAGTTTGCCTGGTGACAAG
>OFGA01001417.1_pt1 | contig 16448 bp, 18 predicted proteins | sample 1521471 | NCBI WGS metagenome assembly OFGA01 (sample SAMEA3504086, study PRJEB24116) | mouse gut metagenome | biome: mouse gut; feature: mouse-associated habitat; material: faeces | place: Denmark | collected 2011
GGACAATGTAGCCGTCAATGCACATCTTCCGAATGTAGGCACTCATGTTGTGAACGCCCATCAGCGCCATTCTCTGTTCGATTAGGCCTCGTTCCTCGTCTGTAACTTTGAAATAGATACCGCGGCTCTTTTCTTTTGCCATACTCCCCCTTATCTCCGCTTCTGCCATACGAGGTCATAGCCGAGAGCGTCAGCCAATTCCACCGCCTCTTTATATCGCAGGGATTCACGGCGCAGCTTGTCGGAGAGATTGGGGACGCTGGGACTCCATCCGTACTGCTCCGCCAGCTTCTCCACAAGTTCGCTCATGGTAAATCCCTCTCGGACAATATAGGCTTTGATTTCGTTCCTGATATTCATAAAAATTGTACTCCTTCTCACAATTTTGTTCGCCCTCCGGCGTAGAATTTGAAAACGCTCCCAGCAAACCGGGCAGACTGTTCACCATGCCCAGGTCACAGGAGCGCACATCGAATTTCAGCGTTTAGCGTGAAGTCATGCGAAATGATGAATACCAGCAGGGAAAAACGTATTGCGTTCGCCGCCCAGCATTGTGTGTTTCCGCGAAAAAGCGCCATACTGATGCCGTTCTATTCGCTGATTTCACATAGATTAAAATTTAGTGTGCAAAAAGGGCGGCTTACCGAAGCAAGCCGCCCATATCTCAGGTGCTTTCCGTATTCTGCTGGGCCTCCAAAGCCTTCTGCCGCCGTTTCGCCATGTACCGCCTGTTGTACTCGGCTTTCTTTGCCCGCTTCTTCCGAAGCTGCTCCTGTTCCTCCAATTCTTCCGCAGTCGGTTCCGGGATAGGCACATCAAATTTACCGATAAACTTCAAGTAAATATCGACTTCCTGCGTCCGTTCGCCGGTAGACCTGTCCGCTTCATGGACAACGATCTTGTCCACAAACTCGTTAATCATCGGCGTGGTCAACTCGGAAAAATCGGTGTACTTCCTGGCAAGGGCCATAAACTGATCGACCTTTGCCGTATCCGCTTCAAAACTCTCCAAGTCCGCCTGTGCTTTCTGGATGGACGCTTCCAGCGTTTCCTGTTCCTGCTCGTATTCGGCAGACAGCACATCAAACCGCTTTTCGCTGATTTTGCCAATCGCATAGGATTCGTAAAGTTTCTTGATGATACCATCCAACTCTGCCGCCCGCTTCTGCTCCCGCCGCACACGTTGTTTCAGCGCCTTAACGGTTTCAGCCTGTCGGACCTCTGACGCGCTGCGAACCTTCTGAATAAACTCGGCCTCGTTCTTGATGGCGTAAGTGCTGGCGGAACGGATTGCCTCCAAGACCAACTCGCGTACAGCGGCAGTCCGAATGTAATGCTGCGAACAAGCGGTCTGAAGGCGGTCTCTGGCATGGTCATAGGTCGAGCAATAGTATTCATCTCGGTTTGATCTGCGTTTTCCGTTGGGTCTGCCCTGCCAGTCCCGCGCCCAGCCGCCAGCCCCCCGGTGGTTATACATCTTTGCGCCGCAGTCAGCGCAGAACATCAAGCCCGTCAGCGGATTAGCCTCTCCCAGCGTATCCGTCCGGCGCACGATCTTCCGCAGCTCCTGCGCCAGCTGCCATGTTCTTTCGTCTACGATGGCATCATGTGTGTTCTCGAAAATCATCCAATCCTCTTTTGCCGCCTTTTTAGCCCGCTTATCTTTATAGGATTCTTTGTAAGTGCGGAAGTTGACAGTGTGCCCCATATACTCCGGTTTTGTGAGCATATCAGAAATTGTGGTTCCCCGCCAGGTATAGCGTTCATCCGAATAGTCCCGGCTCTGGCAAGTCCCTTGGTTTCGCTGTCCCAGGTAGTAGGCGGGCCGTTCTACCTTTTCCGCTGTCAAAATGCGGGCGATCTGGTGAGGGCCGTTTCCCTCAATCGTAAGCTGGAAAATCCGGCGCACAACCGCCGCCGCTTCCTCGTCAATCAGCCAGTGTCCAGGGTCGTCCGGGTCCTTGCGGTAGCCGTAAATGACGTTGTTCGTGGTGTGCTTGCCGCTCATGCCCTTGGCCCGGAGTACGGCGGTCACTTTCCGGCTGCAATCCCGAATGTACCACTCGTTTATGACATTCAAAAAGGGGGCGAACTCCCCGCTGCTCTGTACGCTGCTGTCAATACCGTTAGAGATGGCAATAAACCGAACACCTTTTTCCCGGAACATAACTTCGGTATAGAAGCCAGTCTGAAGATAATCACGCCCAATCCGGCTCATATCCTTGGCGATCACACAGCCGACCTTTCCAGCTTCAATATCCGCAATCAGGCGTTTCCAGTCCGGGCGGTCAAAGCTGCCTCCCGACCAGCCATCATCTGTGTAATGGGCGCAATTATTGAACCCATGCTGGGCAGCATATGCTTCGAGCATCTGTTTTTGATGAATGATCGAGTTACTATCGCCTGCCGACATTTCATCGTCACGCGATAATCTCTCATAGAGGGCCGTGATCTTTTCCGTGTCCAACCGCTTCGTGTTCATAGTGAACTCCCTTCAAGCGGCTGGGTCATTTGTGGTATGCTTATTGTACCACAGTCCGCCGCATTTGTCACGGCCTCATGCTGAATTAAATGCAGAATTTTGTCGTTCATGGTTTCCTGGGCAGTATCGCTGAAATGTACCCGGAGTTTGTAGGTAGTGGAACCGATACGCCGGTAGATAGTGGCAGTTTTCGCCTCTGCTGGTTGAATTGTAGCTATATTTGCCTTCCTTTCTTGCGGTAGGCCGCAACCCGTAGTATGATGGTGGTGGATGTTCCAGGCAGACAGAAAGCCAGCCCCCGGCTGCGTAATGTCGTTTGCAACCGAAAGCTGGCTTGATATGCCTACGTACTTTTGTCGTGAAAGAATGATGGTTTTCACAGCGTCCAAAGCGTCCCTTCACTGATAGGAGAAAAACCGGGGGTAAAGCGGAACCATTTTCAAAAAGAATTTGAAAGTTTCTTGGAGCGGCCCGGTTTGTTCGCCCATTTCTATTATACGGTCAAAACGACCATGACCGCAAAAATATGGCGATAATGCAAGATTTCACTGTCACTCTCAAAAAAATTGCAAAAATGCAAGATTGGATAGTTGGCAACGTGGCCGACAATTTGTCGCTGACGTTGCGGACAAAATGTCCGGCACCAGCAGGGAGAGGTGGCGGCATATTTCGCCGCCACCTCCAAGGAAGATCAAGATTGCAAAATGCAAACTTGGTCCCTGGCACAACGTGGCGGACATTTTTTCCGCGCCTTTGAACCGCCGCATGAACGTGGAGTGCATAATGCACCTGACGTTAGTAGAATTATTGCATTTGAGAAGGCATCACCAACTTTTCGGCTATATTCATTCACCACAAATGACCAGCCGCTATGTTATATTCGGGCAGCTTTTCTAAACTACCCTTTATAACATACATCCTCGGTGAAATGTTTTGGCGGGCTGGTTTTCCCCTCCTTGACGGAGGCATTGGAAACGGACAAAGATTGTCCCTCGGAGAGTTCCGGCAGCGTCTTTTCCTCTGGTCTTTCCTCCGGCTCCGGGGCATTTTTCAGACCGGCGTGATAAGCGGCATCCAGCCTGCGCCAGCCGGGGCGCTGAATGGTTTTCCCTTTTGCGGCAAACTCCTGACCGGCGCAGACCAGCGTGGCGGCGGTTTCCTCGTAGAGATGGGGTTCCGCCACCGCGCACAGCAGCCTTGCGGCCACCAGCTCCAACACCGCTTTTTCCCCCACAGGGAGGGCGGACAAATCCGCATCCCGAAGATTGCGGGTGGGGATCACCGCATGGTGGTCGGTCACTTTCTTATCGTTGATGACCGCCTCCGGGTTGCAGGTAATGCCGATCCCTTTTCGGAACGGCATGGCATTGGCGGTGAGGTTGACCAGCACCGGCAGGCCCTCCGCCATATCCGAGGTCAGATACCGGCTGTCCGTCCGGGGATAAGTACACAGCTTTTTCTCATAGAGGTTTTGCAGATAGTCCAGCGTTTGCTGGGCGGTAAACCCCAGCAGGCGGTTGGCGTCCCGCTGTAAGGTGGTCAGGTCATAAAGGGCGGGCGGCTTTTCGGACTTCTCTTTCCGCTGCGCCTGCTTCACCACCGCAGAACCGCCCCGGCAGGCGGTTTGCAGCTCTTTCGCGGCGGTTTTGTCTTTCATCCGCGCCCCCACAGCGGTAAATCCGGGCAGTTCCAGCGCCACCGTATAGAACGGCTCCGGCTGGAAGGCTTCAATCTCTGCTTCCCGCTGGACGATAAGGGCCAGTGTAGGGGACATAACCCGCCCGATGTTGAGGGTCCGGCGGTACAGCACCGAAAACAGCCGGGTAGCGTTGATGCCCACCAGCCAGTCGGCTTTGGCGCGGCAGAGCGCCGCCTGATGCAGACCGTCATAGTCCGCGCCGGGGCGGAGGTTTTCAAAGCCCTCCCGGATTGCCGAATCCTCCATGCTGGAAATCCAGAGCCGCTTCATGGGCTTTTTGCAGCCCGCCAGCTCATAGACGTTGCGGAAAATCAGTTCGCCCTCCCGTCCCGCGTCACAGGCGTTTACCACCTCGGTCACATCCGGGGCGCACAGCAGCTTTTTGAGAATATCAAACTGTTTCTTCTTGTCCCGCCCCACGCTCATTTTCCAGTCCGAGGGCAGGATCGGCAGATCGTCATAGCGCCACTTGGCGTATTTAGGGTCATAGCTGTCCGCATCGGCAAGCCCCGCCAGATGCCCCACGCACCAGCTGACCCGCCAGCCGTTTCCTTCCAGATACCCGTCCTTGCGGGCATTGGCCCCGATTACAGCGGACAGGCTTTGGGCCACCGACGGTTTTTCAGCAATCACAAGGCGCATAATCTTCATCCTCCCATTCTTCCCGCATAGATGTACGCAGCTTTTCCTCAATGCTGTTGTCCTCTGTCAGCATCAGGTCATAGCCGAACCGGTAATCATATCGGTACAGTTTTCCTACCAGATCATTGATGAGGATGCGGCAGGCCAGAATGACACGTTTTTTATCCACCTGCATCAGCTGGTAGCGTTGATAATCGCTGTAATAGGACTCATGCCGGTGCGCGCGGCTGTTGGCGTCCTCCAGCAGCCAGTCTACCGGGTCCTGGCAGCCTTCCTCTTTTTCCCCCTCCATATATTTCAGCAGTTCCATCACCATCGGAAAACTCTGCTCGTCCATGCGGGCTTCTTCTTTCAGATAGCCGATCAGGGCGCATAAAAGCAGGCGGGCCGCTGTCTGTTCCCGTTCCGTTAAAGCCTCCATCGTCTTTGCGGCGTCCGGCAGAAGCCTTTCTTCTACAAAAGTTTCCACATCGCCGGAGTACAGCTGGCGGATGGAATCTATGGACAGCGGGGCGGCTGTGTCGCCATCCATAGAAAAGTCATAGAGGTCGTCGCTCTGTGCAGGCTTTTTCCGAAGTTTGCGTGTCAGGGCAGTCAGAATATCGCCGCCCAGATACACCGCCAGACAGCACAGGTCAAAAACAGCAACGATTTTGATAAATAAAATAAGATACTTCATTTCCGATCTCTCCTTTCTTTCAGCTGCTTTTCCAGTTCCCGGTGGCAGAATCCCACACAGGGCCTCCCGTAGTTGCCGCAGCCATAGCAGGGGTGGCTTTTGGGTAAAGAAGGAGGGCTGGAAGTTTTCTTCCTGCCCTCCGGTTTCTGTGTCATCATGCGCTCAAAGGGGCTGTCGGTGAAGCGGGTCATTCCGGTTCTTCCTCACTTTCCTCCGGTTCCTCCTCCGCGCCCTCCTCGGATTCCCACAGCTCATCTTCCTCATCGCCGTAGTCGTAATCGTCCAGATTGTCCGGGCCTTTGGTTTTCGGCTTGTTCTTCATAAACTTGAAGTAGTAGAGCGCGCCCCCGCCGCCTAACAGGGCCACAACCAAAAGCAGGACAGCCGGATTCATGCCGGACTTTTTCTCCGGTTCCGGCTCCATTGCAGGCGGCTCCTCCGGTTCCGCCGCCTTGCCGGTGCAGCTTGTCATGGTAAAGGCGCAGACCGGGCAGTTCCGGTTGATTGCGCCTGCCTGACATTTCTCGGTGCAGCCGCAAACAGCGGGGGGTTCCTCGCTGTCCCCGTCCTCCATCAGCGCCATCAGGTCGGCCTCGTCCACCTGGTTCAGAAAATGGACGGTTTTTCCCCCTCGTCATCCCGGTCCACCAGGATGTAAAAGTAGTTGCCGTTTTTGGTGGTAACGGTAATCAGCTGCTTGTTCCCGCCGTAATCGTCCACCAGGGTGGCGTTGCCATCCGGGGTGAGGGGCGGCGTTTCCTCCGGCTGCTCCACCTGTACGTTGGAATCGTTGGTTTCATCAGCCGGTTCCCCGCCGCCGCCCGCGTAGGCGGGGACAGAAAAACCGCCCATAAGAACCAGGGCGGTGCAAAGCGCGGCCAGTGTCCGCAATAGTTTTTTAGATTTCATCGTGATTTTCCTCCTTTTCCTGGGCGTCTGGCGCAGGCGTTCCCACGCCGGGAATCCCGCCGCCGGACAGCAGCGCGTTCAGCTCCTGCGGGGTCATGCGGACCGCCCGCACCAGCTGGACGATTTGCAGGTTCTCCGCCTCGGTTTTCTGCGCCTCCAATTCCCGCAGCCGGTTCTGGTATTCCGCCAGCTTTTCACGGGTCTTTGCGATCTCCCGGTCAATCCGGTCGATTTTGTTCGTTGCCATCTGTAACACTCCTTCCCACATGGTTTAGTTCCAGTTCATCAGGCCGTAGCCCTTGATGCACTGGTAATTCAGGTCATAGCTTTTGATTTTGCAGGCGTCGCCGGAATTGCCCTCCACCGTATAGACCCGGCTCCCGTCTGTGCCGATCACAATGCCGACATGGTCGGCGGAACCGTCCAAATCCCAGTCAAAGAAAATGGCGTCGCCGGGGGCGATGTTGGCATATCCGCGCCCGCCCCATTGTCCATGCGACTGGAACCAGGGTACGCCCTGGGACTGGCAGCCAGCAAAGCGCGGTTCGCTTTTCCCGGCCTGGTTATAGCACCAGCTCACGAAGCAGGCGCACCATTCCACCCGGCTGTTAAAGCCGTACCAGCTCCAATACGGATAGCCGCCCACGTTTCCCACCTGACGCTTCGCCAGATCCACCAGGCCCGGATTGCCGGGGCGGGTCCCGTTTATAAACTCCACGCCGCTCAAATCCTCGGAATTTCCCATATCCGGGGAACCGCCGCCAAACAGCAGCGGCTTGTTGCCCCTGGTGGCGATATAGACCTGGTACATCTCATATTCGTCCGGGGTGAGAAGCTCCGGCGCAAGGGCGGAAATCTGGGTGTTCACAAGCTCCACATGGAGGATGTAGTATTCATAGGGGACTTCCTCGCTGGTCGTTTCCCCGGTTTCCGGGTCGGTGCTGGTTTCGGTGCGGTAGCGGATTTCCACCTCCTCGGTCAGTGTCAGGACATATTGGAGGTCAAAGACCCGCTGTAACTGTGCCGCCGCGCTCTGGGGCGTGTATTCATGGAGCAGGGCGCTTAAATAAGCCGCCAGCTCATGGGGATTGTGGCCGATAGGGTCCAGATCGTACCGGTACTCGTCATAGCCTGGGTGCAGGCTCTCCATGTTGTCCAGTTCGGTTTGCAGTTGTGCCTCCTTTGCGGCATAGTCCGCTTCCGTCCCCAGCATATCCTCGTCTTTGGAGGGATAGGTGGAGCCGGACACCGCCGAGCCGATGCTCTGGGCCAGCATGGAGCAGGAGGACAGGGTATTCATCAGCAGGCAGACCAGCAGAAACAGCGCCAGCGCAATCAGGAATCCCTTCTTGTGCCGCATGACAAACCGGCCTGCCTGTTCCGCTTTTTCTTTGACAGACTTTGCCGCCTTGCCGGTCTTGTGCGCGGTCTTGGCAGTATGGCCTGCGGCCTGTGCCGTATGCCCAGCCGTTTGACCGGCGCGTTTGGCGGCGGCATATTCCTTTTTGATGGCCTGCTTTTGCTGCCAGCGGGAAAGGGGGTTGCTGGCAAGCTGGGGGTTCTCCGCCAGGGACTTTTGGTACAGGGCGTTGATGTTTGCTTTTTCCAGCTTTTGCTCCGCCCTTGCCGCTTCGCGGTAGGGTTTCAGCTTATGGCTGCGGTATCCCTCCCGCACCAGCCGCGCGCTGACTTCAACAGCCTGCTCAGTCTTGTGCGCCCCTTCCACGCCCACATTGTCCTGTTCGGACTTGCGGATTTCCTTATGCGCCCCGGCAAGCAGCGCGTTGGCCGGAGCGCCCCGTACCGCATGGGACAGCTTGGAGGGCGGCTTTGCCTGTTCCTCAAAGGTCAGTTTCGTTGTTTTCTTTCCGGTATCGGGGTCAATAACGGTCTGCCGGACCTTCTTTTTGGGTATCCTGGCCTGCGCCTTGTCTGCCCGGACAGCTGCTTTCTGTGCGCGGCGGATCGGCTTTTCCAGCGCCGGGTCGGTCTGTTCCTCCCTCGTAAAGCGCAGGCGCGGCTCCTTAATCAAACCATTCCCCCAGCATCAGCGCCTCCATCATATAGAGCAGTTCCACATAGAGGCCCATGCCAGCCGGGGTGTGTAAAGGACGGAGGATCAGGCAGGCATAGACCTGTGCCAGCACATCGGCCAGAAGCTCCGCGCCCCGGCCCTCCATAATCCTGCCGCCGGTGCCGGGGGAGAGGCAGCACCAGATTTCCGCAAGGCGGAGCAGGCCCGTTTCCCCGTCACGGTTCAGTTCTGCCGCCATGCTCTCCGCAGTACGGCACTCGCTTACCGCGTCCGCCATCGCCAGAAGCAGCTGGCGGCGCTGAATCTCCATCGCCCGCTGCAAAAACAGCCGGGGATTGTGTTTGATTTTCTGTGCAGTCATGATTGCTTTCCCTCCTTTAATTCCTGTAATTTTGTGGTCATGATGCGGTACAGCTCGGTATCCTTGGGGAACCGGTCGATAAAGGGCAGGATGATGTTGCCGTAGAACAGCAGCCCTTCGCCCTCGCCGGAGTGGGTCACATAGGACAGCTGGTGCGGGGAGATGCCCAGCTGCCTTGCCAGAATCTGCCGGTCCCCGCTTGCCTGGTTGAGCATATATACAAAGTCCGAGTTCTCAAAGATGTTCTCGATCTCCCGGCTGGCAAGCAGGTCCTTGATGTTCTGGGTGATGCCGGTGGGAATCCCACCCCACTTCCGAAACCGTTTCCAGATTTCAATGGTATAGGCGGCGGTCTGGTCCTCTTTGAGCAGCAGGTGCATCTCGTCAATGTAGTAACGGGTGGACTTGTGGGCGGCGCGGTTGATGGTGACGCGGTTCCATACCTGGTCCTGTACCACCAGCATACCGATTTTTTTCAGCTGCTTGCCTAACTCCTTGATGTCATAGCAGACAATGCGGTTGTCGATGTTTACATTGGTCCGGTGGTTGAACACATTCAGGGAGCCGGAAACATAGATTTCCAGCGCCGTAGCGATGTACTGCGCTTCTTTTTCCTCCTGGGTCAGCAGAAGGTTGTATAAATCCTCCAATACCGGCATATTTTCCGGCCTGGGGTCGTTCAGGTAATCATGGTAGACCAGCCGCACACAACGGTCGATGATGGTTTTCTGGACCGGCTGCAAGCCCTCCTTGCCGCCCACGATCAGCTCGCACAGCGACAGAATGAAGTCGGATTTCAAAGACAGCGGGCTTTCATCGTCCGAGTAGTCCAGGTTTAGGTCCATCGGGTTAATGTAGTCCCCGGAGGTGGGCGAAATCTTGATAACCTGCCCATGCAGCCGCTCCACAAGGGGCGCGTACTCCGATTCCGGGTCGCACACGATGATGTCATCGGTGGTGAGCAGAAAACAGTTGGCGATTTCCCGCTTGGCGGAAAAGGACTTGCCGGAGCCGGGAGTGCCTAAAATCAGGCCGTTGGGGTTTTTCAGCTTCTTGCGGTCCACCATGATAAGGTTGTTGGACAGGGCGTTGATGCCGTAGTACAGCGCCTCTTTCCCGTTCTGGAAAAGCTCCTGGGTGGTAAAGGGGATAAAGATGGCGGTGCTGGAAGTGGTCAGCCCCCGCTGGATTTCCACCTGGTTTTGTCCCAAAGGCAGGCAGCTCATCAGCCCCTCCTCCTGCTGGAAGTCCAGCCTTGCCAGCTGGCAGTTGTACTTCTGCGCGATGCTGGACGCCTGAAACACGTTGTTGCCCAGCTGTCTGGCGGTGTCCGCCGTATTCAGCACCAGAAAGGTCACAAGGAACATCCGCTCGTTGCGGCTCTGTAAATCCTGCAACAGCTTTTTGGCCTCGTTTCCGTAAGTAGCCAGATCGCTGGGAATTATATCCATATCGTACCCTGACCGGACCGCCTTTTTCTGTTCCTCGATCTTGGCCCGGTCCAGGTCGGTGATTTTGCGCTTGACCGTCTTGATGGCCTTTACCTGGTCTAAGGACTGCACATGGAGGCTGACAATCAGGGAGCTTTCCATATCCAGAAAATCCGCCAGCATCCGGTCGTTCAATTCCGGCGCGAGAATCTGCACAAAGCTGACCGCGCCGTACTTTTTCCCCATGCGGAACTGCCTGCCGGTGCGGAACTCAAAGGAAGTGGGGGCGATGAAGTCCTTGGTGGAAAGGCCGGAGGGGGCCAGCCAGTCCCACGAAAAGGAAAAGGGAACCTGTTCGTCCATGTGGAATACGCCATGCAGCTGGGACAGCCGCGCCCGCCCGTCCAGCGGCTCCGCCACTACGCCCAGCCGCTTGAAGTTGTTGAGCAGGTCGGTTTCAATCCGTTCCAGCCGGGGCTTTGCCGCCCGGATGCTGTCCGCGTCAATGCCGAAGGTCAGGTATTTTGTCTTAATCAGGCCGTTGTTCCCCTTTGCCAGCTGGTTTTGCAGCATCTGGGTGTACTCGCCGCGGATGTTGTCAAAATCATCCCCCTGGGGCGGGATGGTGATGGACCGGGCAAAGGTTTCCTGGGACGCGGCCAGGTTGAGGAAGGACAGCTGGAACCGGATGGAGCTGTCAAAGTAGTTGAGGAAATCGCACCAGCCCTCGAAGATGGCGGTCTTATCCTCGTTTTGGGACAGCTGGTAATTGATGTCCTGAAACTGAATGGTCTTGGTATAGTAGCAGCCGGTCACGCGGCAGATGCCGTCCGGCCACATCCGTTCATAGGGGATGCTGTCCTGCGCGGAAATCCCCTTCTGGTCAGTGCGGCTGGCGCGGGAAATGGCGGCTTCGATCTGCTTCCGATCCGCGCGGGAGAGCTTCTTTTTCACCGGCATTGGCCCTTCGCCCTCCGGCGCTCTGCCGTTTGTCCGGTTTTTCTTTGCCGTAAACAATGTCATACACCTCCTTGTCGAGTTTGTCCTGCCGCTCCAATACGGCATAGAAGTTGTTGGTCTGGTAGGGGCGCTGCCGGGGCCGGAGAAAGGATACCCGGATCATGTTGCCGATGATCTTTTCCAGCGGCTGGCCGTTCTTCTCGTACATCGCCAGCAGGAAAAAGGGCAGCATGACAAGCATCATGCACAGGGCGGCGGCGCTGTTCCCGGCTGGCCCCCGAAGCAGAAAGAAAAGCGGTACGCCAATCAGCGCCCCGCTGCCAAAGCAGACTAACTGCCGCTTGGTGAGGTTGAAGGCCACCTTTGTCTTGACCTTCGTTAAGTCTTTGGGTACGGGTACATAAGCCATTTTTGCACACTCCTTTCGTTAGTGGGCCTGGAAGATTGCCTTTGCCATGCTGCCGCTCTTAAAGAGGGTCAGGCAGAGCAGGACCGTATATCCCACACAGGACCAGATGGCGGCAATCGTATCCTCGTCGGTGGCGATGTTCTGCACCAGGACCGCGTAGATTGCCACGCAGACCATGATGAGGAACGCCTGAAAGCCTAACGCCATCAGGGAACGCAGGTAATTCTGCCCCATGCCGCCCCATTCCCTGCCCATCATAGCGGCCATCGGGACCGGCGCGACCGAGGTGACGAGATATATTTCCAGCATACGGCCATAAATGACGATAAAAATACAGATGGTCAGCGCCCACATGGTAAGGCCGATAAACAGGGACTGGAACCACAGCCCGAACAGCGGCCCCAAATCCATCTCCATGAGCCTTGGCTCCAAATCCGCCATCGCGGAGGAAATGTCGATGGAAGCGTCCGCGCCGATGACGCCGGAAGCCTGGGCCACGATGCCCTGGGCCACATCAAACACGCCCATAACGATATTCCAGGTGTTGGTGACAATGAGGATGGCACAGGCGGTCTTGAAAATCCACTTGAAAAACACAGCGGTTTCAATATCGTGGAAGTTGTTCTTGTCGGTGATGATCTGAATCAGCTCCAGCGTCATCACAAAGGCCAGGATCACGCCTGCTATGGGGAGAATGACCGTTTCCGAAAGGCTTTGGACCATGCTGAAAATACCCGCGTTCCAGCCCTGGGGCGTCTGCCCGATCTGCCCCGATATGTCCGCCACCTGGTTGTTGACCGAATCGAACATACTGGAAAGGTTGCTCATTATGCCGCCCACCAGCATTTCTTTCAGCCAGGTGGTGATTGCATCCAGCAGAAAATCCATACAGTGCTACCTCCTTTCCGCCCCTCCCGCGTTTGCGGGAGGGGCAAAGGTATGGGTTGTTTCTGGTGCGGGGATTAGCCGAACAGACCGGAGAGCAGGGGTACAAGCACCATGCCGATCAGGGCAACGCCGCCGCCCGCCATAAGCTGTTTCATGCCCTGGCTCTTGGCCCCAGGGTTGTCATTGCCATAACCTTCCAGCAGGTTGATGACGCCCCAGATACCGAGGCCGGCTCCCAGTGCGATCACGAGGGTCTGCAAAACTTCGATTGCGCTGTTGAAAAATTCCATACTTTAATTTAGCCGGAATCGCTTTGTGGTTAGTGTTGGTTCATAGGCATACAAAAGCCGGACAACAAAACCGCCCTGAATTTTGGGCGGCTCGATTCCGGCTATCCTCCTTCTTCATTTTTTTGTTGAGCTGTCCGCTTTGTACGCCAATGGCCTCAACCGAGGCAGGTTTCAGGGACCCTGGCGGGTAGATAAAATCACTCCTTTCTCGCGGAACGGGATTATTTGCCCTCGGTGTCTACATCGACTTCAAACACATCGTAGACCTCGTTGAGTTTTGGTTTGATCCGGGTGGACAAAAACGCTTCAATGTCAAAGGCGTTCTTATCGTCCGCATCGGCGGTGTACTGAAAATTGGGGGGCTTGGTGATGTCATACTTATCCGACAAAAATGGGCGGACACCCCGCAGCTGGGGGATAACTTTCCTCCGTCCATCACCACAAGCTCATCCTGGCTCATCAGTTCTTTGCCACATTGTCAAGTGAATACTTCATTCTTTTTGGCTTTTCGTATATAGAATCTTGTAGACATCCTATAAATGTGCTAAACTAAACGCAGCAACAATCAGAATTGGAGGAAAAGAAATGAACATTATTGAGAACATAAACAAAAAACTGGTTTTTGACAAAGATGAAATTTGTGCTGGTGGTGAAAGCGATATTGAAGAAATCATTCGTGTTTCACCAGTTCCTTTGCCCAAAGATTATATTGAATTTTTGAAACAAGTTTCTGGGGACGATTGCTATGGTCCTGAATTTGAAGCGGAAGATGAAGGGGCATCTATTTGGATTTGGAGTGCAAAAATGGCATTAGAAAAATTGGAGGAGTTTAATCAGCCTTTTAATCAAAAATTTATCAATAATGTGTGGTTATTTGGTAATGACTTAGGGGATTTGGTCTACTTCTTTGGAACTGGAAAGGACGGCTTTGGCTTGTATCGTACTTCTGCAGGTTGCTTAGGCTTTGAAAATGCAGAAAAAATTTCTGATACTCTTACGGATTTTCTTGTTAATGGTGTTGGAATTGATATTGCTACGAGTTTATAACTTCAAGTTTGTGGAAATGACTTATGAAGTGGGTAAAAAGATTTGGGATTGTGATGTTGTCTTTACCAATTGTGCTGGCAATAGTTTATGTGCTATATGAAATCTTTGGTATGTATATAAACCACATTACAACTAAAGAACAAACGAATACACTACGGACGAATTTAGAAAGTGAAATTTCTGATATTGAGATTATTAGTGTTTATTCGGAAACAGGGAATACATCAGGAACTGGGAACCATGTTGATTGTCTGTCCTGTATCATATTTTCAACAGAAATGCGGGAAACTGAAATAGAGGAATGTATGTCCAAATACTATGTTTTTGATGGATGGAGTTGTTATGTGAATAAAACAGATGATGGGTATTACATAATTTATATCAATACATCGGCTCCGTTTGCAGATAATATAGAGGGACACTGACTTTCTTTTTATCAGAACAGAACAAAGCGTAAAATCGGAATTTTCGAGGAGGTTAAAATATGAGGCAGGTTGAACAATTAGACATTAGTTATAGCACAGAAGAAAGTTTATGACAAGGAGTTCAAAATTCAGGCAGTAAAGCTTGGCAGAGAGATTGGGTTTAGCAAAGCGGCAAAGGAATTGGGAGTCAACACTGATACACTGTACGGATGGAATAAGCGTGCTAAAGATGCCAGGCTGGATTTGGGACCAGGGAACCAGACGCCAGATACAGCGATGAGTCTCACGCAAGAGGTGCAGCAGCTTAGACAGCAAACCAGGGAACAGGCCAAACCGGAAAGCAAATGGTATTACAAAGGCAGACAGGAATGCCCGAAAATCGGATGACCTTTTAAAGCGGGATTTCACAGCACAAAGGCCGCTGGAAAAATGTGTGACGGACATCACCGAAATTCCTGCACAAGATGGGAAACTCTATGTTTCCGCCATCTTTGACTGTTATGATCTGGGAATTCTCGGGCTTTCGATGGCAGATAACATGAGAGTAGAATTGTGTATATCCACAATAGAGAATGCCTTTAAAGCATTCCCGTCTATCAACGGAGCAATTATCCACAGTGACCGTGGGAGCCAGTATACAAGCGCATCCTACAGGGCAGAGTTAAACCGATGCGGGATTGTGCAGAGTATGAACAGCGATGGCTGAAGATGTCATGAAAATGCACGTTGTGAAGCCATGTGGGCAAGGATGAAGGAGGAACTGCTGTATGGAAGATATAATACAAAGAAAATGACAATCGAAGAACTTAAAACCCTGATATGGAGATACTTTATTATCTATTGGAACAATCGGAGGATATGCTCAGCCAATGGAGGTCTGCCTCCAATGCTCAAAAGGAAACAGTATTATGAATCACTGGGGCAGACAGCTTAAAGATTTCGTGAAGAAAAAGTGTAAAGGGATATTGACAATATCAATGATATGTTCTCTGTATGCTTCTGTGCAAGGAATAAATGATTCCCCCTTTCTCCCACATGGGGCGGTGCATGGTTTACAGTTGCATTTTATAACCAAAAGGGGCGGTAGCACTTAGGCTATCGCCCCTTAATTAACCAGCTCCAAAACCGGGCGGACTTTTAACGACAAGGTAGCCCATTTGACTTGACTATTAACTGGTGCGGCTGGCTTTGCTATTTACTGCTTTGAGGTTCATCTGCGTTCTTTTTCTTCTTTTTGTTTTTACACCACCATGTACCTGCCAATGAACCGCTGCCACCTAAAATAAGCACAACCAAAATAATAAGTGTCCACCAATCATACATTCCTGATTTCTCCTTTCATGGGCAGGTCAAATTTAGAATAAAAATCCTGCCAGTAATGATACTATAATTTATTTTATTCCAAATGTCAACTATTTCATACGTATTTAAAGAAAAATATAGCTTGTCTTTTCTCAGACAAGCTACATTGTGTTTGGCTATTCAAGCCGTTTATATATCAAGATTGCGACAACTTCAACTGTAAGCACAATATCATATAGCCATTGAACATAATTGGCGGTTGTAAGGTAATTTATGTTTATATGCGAAGATAATTTTGCAAAGCCATTAACAAGAAGGATAAACACAATCATAGCAATAATACTCGCTTTTCCAATGATTGCTCTTCCTCTTTCATCGCGTGAGGATTTCACAAAAAACAATATAATCAAAGCGATTGTAATCGGTACGCCATATGTGACTCCCACAATAAACAACATTCTATTACTGAAAATCCCATTTATAATCTCTATCATTTTTCTTCCTCCCTAAAATCAAATAAATCTTCGATTTTTACATCAAACACTTTTGCAATACTATACGCCAACATCATGGACGGGTTATATCGGTTTCGTTCAAGCTGCATAATCGTCTGACGGGAAACGCCAACCAAATCAGCAAGCTCCTGTTGCGTCATTCTTTTTGTAGCTCTATACACATGGATTTTGCTTTCAAACTGATATTTATTTTTTGACAATGGCTCGCCGCCTTTCTTTGCTGTTGTTATTATTTAGCAGGTATGAGTATAACATATTTCTTGCATTTTGTCGAATAAAGATTTTAGTAACATGGAAATGGAAAAAGGGATTCCGTAGTCGTCGGCACTGTGCGTAATGTGCATAACTTGCTATCTTATGGAGTTGTGGGAAAGT
>OFGA01001422.1_pt1 | contig 16421 bp, 15 predicted proteins | sample 1521471 | NCBI WGS metagenome assembly OFGA01 (sample SAMEA3504086, study PRJEB24116) | mouse gut metagenome | biome: mouse gut; feature: mouse-associated habitat; material: faeces | place: Denmark | collected 2011
TCTATGAGTGCGGTGTGTACGATCTCGATCTGTGCCGGGGGTCTTATGGGTCTGCCGATTGTGGTATCGGAATACCGGGAACGTAAAATCCTGAAACGTTTTCAGGTGACTCCTGTAAGCCCGGTTATGCTGCTGGTGGTAGAATTTACGATTTATGTATTATATGCTCTTGCTTCTATGGTTCTTCTCTTCCCGGCAGCCGCCTGCTTCTGGGGAGTGGATCTTCGCGGGAGCTGGCCTGCATTTATCGGGAGCTGGCTTCTTACATTGGTTTCTACCTTAAGTATTGGTATGATGGTAGGCGGGATTGCAAAAGACACGAAAATAGCCAGTGTGATAGCCAGCGTCCTGTATTTTCCAATGCTGATATTCTCAGGGGCAACCGTTCCGCTTGAGGTTATGCCGGGGATGATGCAGAAGATTGTCAGATTGTTCCCTCTGACACAGGGGATACAGCTTATGAAATCGGCTTCGCTTGGACTGTCGGCGGGGAATCTGTGGCAGCCGGTATTGGTTATGGTAGTTGTTACCATTGTTTGCATGGGAATTGCGGTGAAATGTTTTAAGTGGGAATAAGGGAGCTGCGTATAAATGAAAGCCATTTGTGGAAAAATAAAGGTATCTTTCTATGGAGGGCAGAAGATATGCGCAATTATTTTTACGGCTGGTATTTTAAATGCCAGTCGGAAACCCAGACCTTGTCAATCATCCCTGCGGTTCACAGGTCAGGACAAAAGAAATCTTGTTCCATTCAGGTCATTACGGAGAATCATGCGTGGAACGTTGATTATCCTGCTGTAGCATTCCACCGGACAGGAAAGGATATTTGGATTGGAAAGAGTCGGTTTGGAGAGAGGGGGATTCTTCTGGCAGTACATACGCCAAAGCTGGATATAAGCGGAGAATTGAGGTTTGGCCCCCTTTTTCCTTTGAAATATGACATCATGGGGCCGTTTTCCATATTTCCTTTCCTGGAATGCCGGCATAGTGTGCGGAGTATGCGGCATTTGGTCTATGGAAGGATGAAGGTGAATGGGAAGGAATATCTGTTTCAGAATGCAGTGGGATACTGGGAGGGAGACGAAGGACATTCTTTTCCCAGGGAATATGCGTGGACGCAATGCAGCTTTCCGGGAGGCTCGCTGATGCTGGCTGTGGCAGATGTCCCGGTTGCCGGCTTTCATTTTCGGGGCGTCATTGGTGTTGTGCTGTGGAAGGGCAGAGAATACCGGCTGGCAACTTATCTGGGGGCAAAAGCGGTGCAGATTCGGAATGGGAGGCTTCGGATTGTGCAGGGGAATCTGGAATTAGAAGCCAGGCTGTTAGAAAAGGTCAGAAGCCCTCTGAATGCTCCGGCTAATGGGGATATGGTAAGGACGATTCATGAAAATGCGGCCTGCCGGGCATTTTACAGATTCCGAAAAGGAGAATACCCTATCTTTTCTTTTACGACGGACAGGGCTTCTTTTGAATATGAATTATTGGAGTAAATGTAACATTTTCTTTTAATTTCCCCAAATCTAATGTTGTTGCCGTTCCATAATATTGTGTTTTTACTGTTTTTGTGTCTAAATCAAAATCAAGATAGACGACTCCTTTACCATATTTTTGTCATTATACTTTATTAAATCGAATGATTCCGTTTGTTTCAATTCTTTCTGCCATATTTGAAAATTTTGAAATGCGACTTGCAGAGGGATAAAAATCTACCTTCTGCTTTGGAACTGTCATTGTTTTTCTTCCTCTGGCTTTTACCGTATGACCTTTTCTGATTCCTTTCTCTGCAACTATTGCTCTACTCATTCTCGTTCACCCCAGCCTTTACTTTATCCGAAAATCCTTTTACAAAATCCTTTACAAAGGATTTTGTTATATGTTGAATAAGTACATTAAAGGAAACCTGGTTCATCTCCTCCAACGATTCTCCAATATCAATCGCATCATCAACATCTGTCACATCCAACGTAACAATCGTAGTCAAAGCCAAGCTTCCGATCTCCATGATAAAGATGATGTTAGTATACCACAATCTACTTTGAATTACTAATGGTTTTTCGTAAAGGAAATCATTCAAAACCGCCATGATTGTAAACCGTTACAATATTAATTAGGATAGTAGTTGATTACCATAAAAGCCGCCATTGTATTTTTCTGATTGATGTAAGTGTGGCCAATAGAGGAGTCGAAAACAAGAGAATCCCCTTCTTCCAATGTATAATCCCCTGTTTCCGTATGGAGGATCAACCCCCCATAGATCACATAAATATATTCCTGGGCTTTTTCGGAATGTCCAGTAGAGGCATTGGAGGATTTGGCATCTAATTCAACATAGAAAAGCTCAAAGTTCCGGACAGGGGTGCTTCTGAAATAGCAGTACACCCGGTAATGTTCGGATTCACCTTCCTGTGCAGCCGTTTCTGACCTGCGGACAACGGTTGCTTCTTTTTCAATATCATCCACCGCATCGTTCAATCCATTGGCAATTTTCCAAATGGTATTGATGGTGGGATTGCTTCCGCCTTTTTCAATATCTGACAGCATGGCCTTGCTGATTCCTGATATTTTTGAGAGCTGTCCAAGCGTCAGATTCCGTTCTGTTCTTAAATTCCTCAGATTAATTGCAATCACTTTTCCCAGTTCCATAGAAATTCCTTTCTGCTTGACAGATATAATGAACGGTTGTAAAATATAAAAGACGAATGAGTTCAAAATATCAGACGAATGTTCATTATGATATTCCATATTATAAAAAATTATAAAGGGGAAGTCAATAAAAGGAGGAATTTTTTGATGAAAAGAAAAGCATTTAAGGCTGCGCTGCCTTATACACTGCCGATTTGTGTAGGGTTTCTGTTTCTGGGGATGTCCTATGGCTTTCTGATGAAAAGCAAAGGTTTTTCTTTCGTTTACCCCATGTTTATGAGTATGTTTATCTTTGCCGGTTCTATGGAATTTGTGACAGTAGAATTGCTGCTGTCCGCATTCCATCCGCTGCATGCCTTTCTTCTGGCGCTGATGGTAAATGCCAGGCATCTGTTTTATGGCATTTCCATGTTGGAAAAATACAAAAATACCGGATGGAAGAAGCCTTATCTGATTTTTGGCATGTGTGATGAATCCTTTACCGTAAACTGTACGGTAACACCGCCTTCTGATGTTGACAAAGGCTGGTTTATGCTGTTTGTAACGCTGCTAAACCAGATTTACTGGGTAACCGGGGCGACGCTGGGAGCCCTTTTGGGATATATCATTCATTTTGATACAACAGGAATCGAGTTTGTTATGACAGCATTATTTATAGTGATGTTTATCAACCAGTGGGAGGAGGCAAAAGACCATCGGCCGGCTTTGACAGGTCTTGGATGTTCTCTGGTCTGCCTGTCGGTATTTGGGAGCGGGAATTTTATTTTGCCGGCCATGGCCCTGATCATACTGTGTTTTTCTATTGATAAGAAGAAAAAAGAGAAGGGGGCGGTTTCATGACAACCATACAGGAGATTTTTACAATTATTGCAGTGATAGCGGGGACTATGCTTACAAGGTTTCTGCCGTTTATTATCTTTCCGGAAGGGAAGAAGCCGCCGGCATACATATCTTATTTGGGAACGGTACTTCCATATGCGGTGATTGGGCTTTTGGTGGTTTACTGCCTAAAGGATGCTTTTGCCGGAAAGTATTTTGTGATACCGGAGATGATTGCAGTTTCCTCTATTGTTGTGCTTCATAAATGGCGAAAGAACACGTTGCTCAGCATCGGGGGAGGAACGGTTTTGTACATGTTTTTGGTACAGGTTTGTTTTCGTTAGCATTTCCTTACGGGAATGTCATGCCGCCGTATGATGGGTACCGCGGCCATTTATACAATTTTTTAATTTGCCGCTGAACCAGCGGTGGGAAACATTACATTATTATACTAGGAGGTTTTACAATGGAAAGAAAGTTACCAAGGGAAGAAGCATGGAATCTGCTGACGGAATATACAAAGACATCGGAACTCCAAAAGCACGCATTGACCGTGGAAGCAGTGATGAGGCATTTTGCACGCTTAAACGGTGAGGACGAGGAGGTATGGGGTGCGGCAGGGTTACTGCATGATTTGGATTATGAGAAAAATCCCGATGAACATTGTAAAAAGGCAGAGGAAATTATGCAGGAGCGGGGGCTTGACGAAATCTATATCCGCGCGATGAAGTGTCATGGCTATGGACTCTGTACGGATACGAAGCCGGAAAGCCAGATGGAAAAGGTATTGTTCACGGTGGATGAGCTGACTGGCCTGATTCATGCGGCGTGCCTGATGCGTCCGTCCAAAAGTGTATTGGATCTGGAAGTGAAGTCTGTAAAGAAGAAATTTAAGGATAAGTCATTCGCGGCTGGCGTCAATCGGGATGTTGTCCGCAGCGGATGTGAGATGTTGGGGATGGAATTGGATGAAGTGATTTGGGAAACCATAGAAGGTATGAAGGAGAAGGCGGCGGAAATAGGACTGAAGGGAAATCTGTAATCTGCTTAGGGAACTGGAGTATAGTTATGCTTATTCAGCGAATAGTCTTTGGTGAAAATCCAGAGACTATTCGCTATTTGTATTGAAATCCAGCAAGGTTATCCGTCCTAAAAGCTGATATCGTAGTCATTATTTTAGATTGTTGGATGTTTTTAAAAATGAAAGGTGGTATAATATCCTTATATTTTATTTGAAGGAGCATAAAAATGAGTACATTTAAAGATTGGGAAACATACAAAAGATTAAAAGATCGTGGGGATACGAATTCTGTAGTAGATGTGTTGAAAAATAAGAATACTGGAGATTTAATTGTAAGAAAAATTATTTATGGGATTGAACAGCCTTTGTATCAAGCTGTATTTACAAGGGAAATGCGTGCATTGCATAAATTAAATAAATGTTCGAACATTGTTAATATACTAGGAGAAGATTATTTAGCCATATCCGCCACTAAAGAAAAGGTCGGTGTTATTTATTTAGAATATATAAATGGAGTTGAACTAGGAAGAGCATCTATTGAGAATTTTACATCGAAGGAAAAGTTTTCAATTATAAAACAATTGTTAGATGCAATTGAAATATCACATTCTAATGAAATCATTCATAGAGATATTAATCCTAATAATGTTATGCTTACTGAAGATGGACAGGTAAAACTACTTGATTTTGGCATATGTAAAATCAATGATATGATAAATTCTGCAACAGTATATAAATTAGGAACAAATGCCTACTCGGCCCCAGAAGTCCATCAACATAGTGAAAATGCAACTGAAAAAAGTGACTTATATTCTCTTGGCGCATTGATCTATTATCTTTTTACAGGGGAACAACCACCGTTAGCTTTGCAATTCCAGGATGTGTTGGATAAAGTCCGGGGAATGGATATTTCTTTGAAACCAATCTTAAAAAAGTTAGTAGCAGAGAATCCGGAAGATAGATATGAAAATATTTTTGAATTGAGAACAGATTTTTCAAAGTTATTTACTCGTTTCCTAGATTTAGATAAGATGATAATTATGACTGCTGCATATGAAAGAATAAAAGAATTGAGAAATTTTAAATTATTGCCGCGGTCAGCAGACATTAAAATGGCCTCTGATACATACATGCCAGAAAATTTTTTAGATCTATATGCATTTTGTAGGAAGGAAGAATCAGAGGATAATAAAGAAATAATAATTTATATCTTTTTGGGATTTAATTTTCTTGCAGAATGTGTATTTGATAACGAACAAAGTGTATTCGATGTTCTAAAATTTAAAAAAGTATCTCCGATTGAAAGAGACAGATTGAAAAAGAAATATGCTAAAATAGAGGGCGAAATAAAGTTTGTAGAGAAAAGATTTGCACATAGAGAATCTAAGAATAATAGTATAGAAATGAAAAATATTATTATTGATTATTATGAGAATTACATGTCAAATAACAATGTTGATTTTGAATATAAAGAAAAGTATGGGGTATGGAGGGATTTATTAGAGTTAATAAAAAAAGACATTGAAAAAAATGTTGTAAGATTACCATATGATTCTTATGAAGCAAGAGACACTTTATTAAGATTTAGACTTAAGAAGGGGACCTTTATAGATGAAGAGCGTTTGAATAAAGAACAGGTATTTGTTTATGAAAAGAAAGTGGGTAAAAAGAAAGATAAAATAAAGCCTGTTACAGTAGGAACATATGAAAATGATATTTATGAAAAAGGTCATGTAGTTTTAGAAATTAATAGACAGGGTTCTATAGGATTGCCAGCGAGCGGTTTTATTTGTTTAGATTATAGAAAAGATAAAATTAATGTTGAAAGACAGTTGGATGCTTTAAATGTTTTAGAGAAGGAAGATTATCAGTGCTCTTTCAATTTAAAGAGGATTCTTTCAGGAGTCGAGGCCCCATCGGTAAGTGTTATTTCAAAACCTATACATTTGTTCAATGAGAAATTGGATTTTCCACAAAAGACAGCAGTAAAAAAAGCATTAGAAGCGGATTCGATAGCAATTATCCAAGGGCCTCCAGGAACAGGAAAAACAAACGTTATTATTGAAATTATTTTACAAATACTAAAAGAGAATAAAAGAAATCCGGATATTGAACCTAAAAAGGTTCTATTAGTATCACAATCGCATCCAGCAGTTGATAAAATGTTAGAGGATTTAATTAGGGAGAGTGATGAAAGACCAGATTTACTTCGTATTGGGAGAGATGAAAAGTTAAATGAAGAAATAAAAGAAGAATATTCAATTAATGATGTAAAAGAAAAATGGTATCAAACTGTTAGGAACGTATGTAATGAGTATTCACAAAACGTACTTAAGGAAATAGGAATTAATAAAGAAGAGTTTGATGAATATTTCTTAAAACTAGAAAATTCAAAAGTGGAAAATATAGATTTTCCTGAAGAGGATAAATTATTTATTAAGAAGTTTAAAGAAAAAACAAAAGGTATTAAGTCAGAAAGAGTAAGAAAAATATTGGAGATTCAACGGGAATGGACCGAGCAATTAAAGAAGTGTGATGAGGTAGAACTTTATATCATTAAAAGTACTGTTATTATTGCTGGGACATGCACAGGATTTGTTTCAAATAGGATTATACGGGATGTTGAATTTGATTATGTCATTGTTGATGAAGCAGCCAAGGCAACGTTTCCCGAACTTGCAGTTTCATTAAACAAAGCCCATAAAATTATATTAGTAGGTGATCATCAACAACTGCCACCTGTTTTAGATACAGAAATAATTAGAAGCAATAAGGAAAGACTTGATGAAGAGAGTTTAGCACAAGGAATTTTTGAAAAAATGTATAATATTTTCCCAGAGAGCAATAAACATCGTCTTTCTATACAATACAGAATGCATCCAACGATTGGTACATTAATTAGTCATGTGTTTTACAATGATGAAATTCAAAATGGAGTAGAGACTCAAGATAGAGAACTGTATATAGAAGGATATGAGGGGATTGCAATTGAATGGATTAGTACATCGAAATTTCCAACAAAAGATCGATATGAGAAGGTATTCGAAAATAATGGGAAGAAATCATATCAAAATTATCTCGAAAGAAATATCATTGAAAAAAAGTTATTGGAATTGGATTCTAAACTTACTCAAAGGATAAAGGTTGCGGTAATTACAGGTTACGGACCGCAAAAATATATTATACAGACAATGATAAAACAACATTCTTTTAGAAATCTTGAAATTGATGTAGATACAGTAGATGCGTTTCAGGGAAGCCAGAAAGACATTATCCTATATTCAACTGTTAGGAGTAGTGCGAATAAATATGGAATAGGTTTCTTAAAATCAGAAGCTAGAATTAATGTTGCGTTTTCTAGGGCGAGATGTTTATTGATTATTGTGGGAGATATAAGTTTTCTTGATAATTATAAAATCAGAGGAAATAAATTTCCTGAAATAATTAAATATATTGAAGAATCTGAAGGATGTCGTATCATAGAAAAATAGGAGAAAAGAGCAATGAAACAATTAGTAGCTACAGTTGTGAAAAAACTTCCGCGAGAATTAAAAAATTATCATTTAATTAAAAGACAGAATATATTCATACCTTATTGTGAAATTGGTATTAGCTGTTTGACAAAGGAAGTAACAGAAATTAATTTGTTTTTTGAAACAATATTAAAGTTAATTGACATAGACGTATCGGATGTACATGAAATATCCTCAATTATGGGAATAGAGTTTAAGCTTTTAAAAGAAACGATAGTTGATATGATCACGCAAAGATATATTATTACTGTAGAAAATAAACTTATCATGACCCCTAAAGGACGAAAAGCGCTTGCTGATAGAAGATTGGTTACTGTTCGCAAAAGAAATTTGAATGAAATTTCGGTTAATATGATTACTGGAGATATTGAAGAAAGTGGTAAAAAAATATTTGTGAAGCCATGTAAAGGGGATATTTGTTTAAGTGAAGAGAAGACAATTACAAAAGACTTTTTAGAAAGTAATTATGCAAACATAAATGAAATATATCAGAGAAATCAGATAGAAGCAAATATTTTTAATACGCGAGTCTTGCAAAGAGAATTATATAAGATTTTGGATATTACTTATGACAAATTGTATTATATAAAGGATGAACTTTTAATATACAAGAATAACGATTCCGAAGATTATGAGTTTATTATTAAAGGTGATATAGGAGGAAGATATCAAAATAGCTTCTATAGTCAAGTACGAGATGTAGTTTATTCAGGAATGGAAAACTTTTTTGAAAGGGATTGGAAATTTTCCCAAAAGCATTATAATGAAGGAATTGTTAGTCAGGAAGAGAAGCAATATACACGTAAATTAATTGAAAAATTAAATGGAAATGAAATGATTTCAGATGAGTTATTAGAGGAGTACACACATGCAAGAGCGTTAATTGATGAATCAGAATTAGAAACAGTGTTTTTATATAATAAGGAATTTGCATATGAAGGGATAATTATTTCCTGTGAAAGATTAAGAAAATTGTTGACTTCAGAGATTGTTTCCGCATTGAATCAAATAACTAAAAAGAGTACATGGTTGTTATATAATCCGGAAGAGTATAATATAAAAAAATTTATAGGTGAAAAAGTTGGAGATAAAGTAAAGAAAAAAGATATTTCTCTTTTGGAGAATAAGGGATTAAGTAATCAATTTGTATGTTTCTATCCGAATATTCTTATAGAATTTGTAGAAAAAACGAAAATGGTTTTTGATAGACCTATTACAGTTTTTGAAGGACGTATAGAATTTAATTCAGAAATTATTAAAAATAAAATAGATAAAATAATAGATGAATATAAAATATCCTTTTTGTTATTTGAACCCAAATCTCAGATGATTGAACAAAATAAATATAATAAAGAAGCAAAGAAACCTTCGTTTCAATCACACAAAAAACATCGAAATAAAAAGTGAATAATACAGAAAGATATACTTTTTAACATGAGGACAAGAATGATGGAAAAGGATAGAAAGGATATATTTCCAAATCAGCCTGAAATACCATTCATGGAAAAGTTCATGGTTCCGCAGATGTATGAACTGTTCAAATTCGGAGGAAGCAGCGTGAAGGACGGCGAAAGAGAGATCCAAAGAATGCTGCAGTATTTTTCCGGCGATTTTACAGAAGAACAGTTACGGAAAAACATGGAGAGATATAATCTGCAAAACATGTTTGCCGTAGTGAAAGAATTTTTTAAAAAGGAATACGGATATGAGGGGGATGGGATAACCTTAAGCAACCGCTATCAGCAGACGATTAACAGCTATATATACAACGACAAAGAAAATCCGGCGTTTGTTCATATTGATGAGTTGTTTGAATCAACAGTGATCGCATTTTTTCTTGCCATGCTTAAATGGTCAAAGGAGTTTGAGAATCTGGATGTTTATAGTGAGTGTTTCCGTTATATCCTGTTTCTGATGAATAACGTCTGCATTTTTGGAGAAATGCAGGGACAGTATGCAAACGATGTGCTGCTGCAGTTGGTGTCCGGCGATGTGCAGATACTGCAGCTTGCAGAGGATTGTTACTGGACTGTTGTAGTTTTCAGCCTGGCGCATGAGGTTGCACATGCGTATCTGGCAAGCATTGGGAAAACGTATTCCGAGCGGCATCCGGAGAAAGAAGAGTATGATGCAGACATGATAGCATATCATATTGTGCTGAGAATTATCATAGAAAATGATGGAGATAAGCGGATTTTGGAAGAATATACATACCTTGCACCCATGATGTATATGGATTTCTTTGATTTATATTATTATACAGACAGGGTGCTGTATAAGACCAGATTTTATGATCCGCAGCATCCTCTGCCGGGTGACAGAAAGAACAGGCTGTTTGCGATTGTTAATAAAGATGAATATGATTTCGATACGGTAGATGGGAATCATCTGTATAGCGGATTTTTGGATGTATATGATGAATATAAAGATCAGGTACTCCTGAAAATGGAAAAGGGGAAGCTTGATAAGGTTCTTCATATAAAAAGAAGAAATCAGATGAGAGGAGAGCAGCTATGACGAGGCAGGAAGCGTTAGATTATGACAATGAATTAAAGAATAAATTGGCTCTGGAAGCTGATATGCTTGGGTTAGAAGAAAGTACAGGGAACAGTATCGTAGATAATTATATTATGGTAATCCCAGATGATGCGAGAAAAGGGATGGTTTTTCTGGGAAATGAAGCTGTTTCTTATAAATTCGGAAATATCAGAATGGATTTCAAAAAGGCAATCGCGGCGGGTATTGAACTGTTGGCGTCTGTCAGTTGTCCGGAAAGTTTTTTCAATTATCTGCAGTTATTGATAGCAGGGGCACTGTTTATCCAGAAAGCAGCGAGGCAGGATATAGGGAAGAATGAGGCATATATTGTGTATTACCTTCATATAAGAAATGGATATAAGACAGGGATAGAGGAAGAAGCTTTTATAAATGATTTCTCAAAATGGTATAAAGAAAAGAATGAAAACATTCTTGAACCGACAGAAATTAGATACGCAATTGAGAATCTGTGCCATTGGAAAGTGGTAGATATAGATGATGGGGAAATATGGCTGAAAGAGATGGTTATGGGTTCTATGGAGCCATAAAGTGAAAAGTGTGGGAAATTATATGTCAGCTTAAGGAGAGTTCTATGGAAAACGTTGAAAATGTTGAGGAAGACCTTATACAAAATACTTATGTTATGTATGAGAAACGGTATGAATCCTGCCAGAAAAAATTAGATAAACTGGTCCTGGTATCCGACAGGGTATCATTTTTACGCGGCATTACTTTTGTCATTGCAGGACTGCTTCTTTTGTTTGGGTATCAGCAGAAAAGCCCTGCGCTGTTTGTGCTTGCTGCCGGGTTTGGACTTGCCTTTCTCTTGTTGGTGATCTATCATGGCAAGCTGGAAGAGGAACAGGCATGCCTGAAAGATTCGCAGTCTGTTGTGAAGGATTATATGGCACGTTTTGACGATGGATGGAAAAGCTTTCCTGTGGACGGATCGCGGTATTTAAGTGATGGTTTTTTAGAGGCCAGGGATTTGGATTTGTTTGGCAAAAGCTCTCTTTATCAATACATCTGCACAGCAAGCACCATTTGGGGCCAGGATCAGCTTGCCCTTTGGCTGAGCCTGCCGGGCAAAGGGCAAGCACCGGATTCTGCTTTGCAGATATCCCAGGAGATGAAAAGCCGCCAGCAGGCAGTTGCAGAGCTGGCGCAAAAGCCGGAATTTTGTATGGAACTTGAAGCCGGTGCAAGGCGTTTGAGAGAGACCGAATATGATAAATCCAGAAAAATGATGGATAACTTTTTTCAAACCCTGAAAGTGAGAAATTATTTTCCGATGGTTTACCGGATACTCATTAGATTTTTCCCGCTTCTTACGCTGACCTTTTTATTTTCTGCCTTATTGGGAATCCACAGATATTTGACAATGCCTCTTTTCGTTCTTCTCGCATTTGTTCAGTTGATGTCTGCCTTCCTTGGATTTTATTGGAACAACAAGGTTTTATCACCGATCTATCAGATGAATAAGACCATTACCCCGTACCGGAAATTGTTTCAGCTTTTGGAGCAGGAGTCATTTGACAGCCCCTATCTTAGAGAATTGCAGAAAACCCTGCAGAAAAATGGTACTGCTTCCGCTGCCTTAAAAGAGCTGGAGGAGATCTCTGACTCTGTGTGCGCACGCCACAATATCTATGCCTTTGTGCTCTATAACGGACTATTTTTGCATGATTATTATTGCATGGAGAGATATGGGAAATGGAAAGATAATTATAGGGACAGTTTGGAGTCTTGGGTTAAGGAATTGGGAAAGGCTGAAGCCTTAGTAAGTTTAAGTGTAATCTGTCATACCAGGAAGTCACACTGTCTGCCTGTAATTGTGGATTTCAGACGTCCCATATTAAAAGCTTCAAATATCAGACATCCGTTGATAAAGGAACCAGTGGCAGTAGGAAATGATATTAATCTGACCCATAGCGCCTGCATTATAACAGGCTCCAACATGTCAGGGAAAACAACGTTTATGCGCAGCATAGGCATTAATTTAGCCCTCGCCTATGCCGGTGGATTCTGCACTGCGTCAAATCTGCAGCTCTCTCTTATGGAGTTATGTACATCCATCCGCACGGAGGATAACGTGAACGAGGGAATCTCCACATTTTATGCAGAGTTGCTGCGTATCAAGCAGATGATTGAGGTCAGTAAAAAGCAGGTTCCCATGATTTCACTGATTGATGAAATCTACAAAGGAACAAATTCAAAGGACAGGATTTTTGCGGCTAAAGAGACCATACGGAATTTGTCAAGGCTATATACTTTGACGTTGGTTACCACTCATGATTTTGAGCTGTGTGATTTGGAAAATGATTTAGGCATAGATGCGAAAAATTATCATTTTACAGAGCATTATAAGGGAAACAGGATCCTTTTTGACTATAAATTAAGGGAAGGACGCTGTACGACTACAAATGCACGGTATCTGCTGCGTATGGCGGGAATTTTAAAGTAGAGGATTGTGCGGAGGAATCAAGTGATTTATGTACCACTTGATTTTTATCCATAAAATATGTTATAGTATGAATATATACTTATAACATATCGTGAATCCGCTTCCGCGGATCAGTCAACAAGGGAGGGCAGGCCAAATGAACAACATACACGCTTCCGACCAGTTTCTGCAAGTAATCTGGCCAGATTTTACCGCACATTTCCGTAATGAAGTCAGTATTGCGTCATATGAAGTAGATGTGGCCGAATTTATGCGGTTCTGCGAGAGTGATTTTTTACAGCTGGACTATGAAAAAGCAGAAGCCTATTTTGAATATCTGCAGAAGAAACTGGAGACAGGAAAGATGCAGCCAAGCACAATGGCAAAGAAAATCCGGGAATTGCATTCCCTGGCTGAATATATCTGTGATGAGCGTGGGAAATACAAGGTCCCGGCATCATTTCGGGACTACTTCCTTCCTTATTTAAAAAGGATTGCAAAGATAGATAAATACGCAAAGACGATCCCGGTAGAACATATTGATAAGATATTTACCGAAGCGCAGGATGACCTCCAGGCATATTGTATTTTTGCCCTGCTTCAGAGGGTAGGGCTTTCATCGACAGAGATTGTAGGATTGAAGCTGTGTGATATTGTTGCATATGACAATGGTGTGTATGCGGAACTGCCAAGCCGGAAGGACCCCTGTTTTATACCGGAGGATGTGTTTGTGATTTTAGGGCAGTATATTGCCCAGAGGCAGGAACAAGAATATCTGTTCTATAACAGCCGCGGGAATAAGCTGAATACCATGTATATCAGCAGGCTCATGAAGAAATATACAGAACTTGCCGGCGTACCGAATTACAGTGCAGAAGCGCTGAGAAATACTTGTGCGGTCACAATGTTTGCATATGAAGCAAGCCCGGAGCAGGTAGCCAGGCAGATGGGGGTCACACAGATTCAGATCAAACGTTATAAGAATCTGTCTTACCGGGACAACCTTGTCCGTGCAGCGAATGAGTTAGTGAAAGTAAGGGTGGAGCCTCCGAAGTAGGGAAAGGCTGCGGATACATTTCACCCTAACAGTAAGGTTTTGTATTTTATGCTTGTAAAATGTCAAATAAGAGAAAAGGGCGGTTGGAATTAGTGTGGATTAACATTATAAAGTTTTTGACATTCTGCTTCGTATGCAATATAATGAACGCATAAAGATTCTTTTCATACTCTGATTCTTAGGAAGAGGAGAAGGCGTGAAATCCCTGGTAACAGGTTTTTATCTATCATCAGGGGGAAGCGTGGGAAGAATTTTGCATCTGGTACTATGCCAGATGTTTTTTTATGCAAAAATATTAATAGAAGGAGGAAGTTGTTATGCGTACAACAAAGAGAAAGAAATGGCAGATCGAGTGAAGAAGAAGGAGGATACAGATGTCCAGGAATTTCTAAGGTCTCATGGGATGTCAGCGGGAAATGATGATTATAACTATCATATGTCGCTGGGATTCTATTATGCCTATTCCGCAGACGCATTCCGTTATGCGGAAATGATCGAGGACGGGGAAATATTTAACGAATACGTGGTAAGCGCAGTGATAAAAAATCTGCATGTTTCGTATCAGGCATTAAAATATTTCCAAAACAAACTGAATATAGGGAATTATGAATTTGACACAGCAGAGACAGTTACTTTGGAAGAGGCAAGACTGGAGAACGGCAGGATTATCGGGAATAAGGATCATGCGGTAAAAACCGCCCGGAGGTGGCTGGCCAGATTCAAAAAGAGACAGGCGGCAAATACAGGAAAAAGTTCTGATGGAATGAAAGAAAAAAGCATTTCTCAGGACTTTTTTTTATATGAAGTCGCAGTTTTTATCCTATACCTGGCAGGAGAAGAGATTGATTATGGCTTTATAGGAGAGGGCGGATAAGATGTTTATAATGGACAATGAACTGAAACTGAATGAATGGCAGTTTGCCCAGAGAAAGTATCTTCCTTTTGAAGAAAAGCTTATCCTCTCCAGGAGACGAATTGAGGACTGGTATGATTTCCACGAGGGTGACGTCTATGTATCTTTTTCAGGCGGGATGGATTCAACGGTACTTGTTGATCTTGTCAGAAAAACGGTCGGGGATGTTCCGTTGGTATTTGTGAATACTGGGCTTGAGTATCCGGAAATCGTCAGATTTGTTTCTTTATATGATAATGTGACTGTTCTGAGGCCAAAGATGTCATTCAAGGAAGTGCTGGAAGTGCATGGATACCCACTGATCAGTAAAGAGACGGCAGCAAAAATCAGAAAGCTGCGGCATGGCAACCTAAGCGCCCGTTATCGAAATTATCTTCTGAACGGAGACGAAAGAGGAAGTTTTGGAAAGCTGGCCGAAAAGTGGAAATTCCTTGTAAATGCACCTTTTGATATCAGCGAACTGTGCTGTGACATTACGAAAAAGCAGCCAATTTATGCATATAACAAGGAAACAGGCAGGGTTCCCTATATTGGGATCACACAGGATGAAGGGTACAGAAGGCAGAGGGAATATAACCGTACAGGCTGCAATGTATATGATGCAAAGCACCCAAAATCCCAGCCCCTAGGTTTTTGGACCCGTCAGGATATCCTACGGTATATTGCCGTAAATAATCTCAACATTTGCAGTATCTATGGGACAATAGAGTGCCGCAATGGCGTGTTCCAAAATACAGGGGTTTACAGATCCGGCTGTGTCTACTGCTGCATGGGGGTACAGCTGGAACCTCATCCGAACCGCTTTGAGAGGATGAAGTCTGATGACTATAGGCTTTACAACTATTGTATGCGCCCGCTGTATGAAAATGGGCTTGGGTTTGATTATGTGCTGAATTACTGTGGATTTGCACATTGAAAGGAAGGAATATGATAAAAGTAAATGAATTGATAGCGCTGATTGATAAACTGGAGGAAGTAGAACCGAGAGATAACGATGATTTTAAACAGGTAATGGGAATTGTTTCAGGGAATAAAGCATGTCTAAAAAAGGCTTCTCTGGAATATATTGTTTATCTGCTAAATCATCTGGGGACTATCTTAAATAATGAACTGCAGGAAGATTATCCGGTGATTAACCTGGAATCCATGCCAGGATGCAGTATAGCAATGAGAAGGGCTATTTAATATGAGGTACTGAGTATGAAGACGGTTATAACATTGGATGATGAAAAATTTGGCGGTAATTATTATCATGCCGCACATGTAGAAGTAATCCGGGGAGACAAAACGCGCAGTGCAAAGTATGTGGATGTTGACAGACTGCTGGAAGCAATGAAAAATGCCAGGAATGTGGATGTGTTCTACAGAATTGGCAGGCTGCCTCAGAATTATTATGATGGGACGATCCGGAGGGAATCCGATATGACAATAAGCGGACATATGCTGCTGACAGT
>OFGA01001426.1_pt1 | contig 16411 bp, 15 predicted proteins | sample 1521471 | NCBI WGS metagenome assembly OFGA01 (sample SAMEA3504086, study PRJEB24116) | mouse gut metagenome | biome: mouse gut; feature: mouse-associated habitat; material: faeces | place: Denmark | collected 2011
ACTCGTATGAATCACATCGCCCCCTGTTATGGACTATCTATTTCCCGACAGCCCCTTTTTTAATTCCATTATATCTTTTTACTCCACCGTCTCAACGGAATCTACGATACTCATCTTCCCGATCGCCCTAAGCGGAAATGCCGTCGCTGTAAGACACGCCGCCACAGACACCGCCGCCGCTTCAAGAACCGAAAGCAGAGGAAATGCAGTAAGCCTGATCTCGTCTGTCACCGCCGCTTTGATAAATACCGTACAGATATATCCGAATACTGCTCCAAGCGCCGCTCCGAGCAGCCCGTAATACGCCCCTTCCCACAGAAATGTCATGTAAAGGCTGCGCTTACTCATCCCGACCGCTCTCTGCATCCCGATCTCACGGATGCGGGTGTGGATATTCGTGTACACAGTATTGACGATATTCAATACACCGATCAGTCCGATGAATAAGATCAGTCCCCAGCAAAGGAACCGGATCTGCTCAAAGCTCTCCGCCATCTGTGCATCTGTCTGCCGGTAGGACAGCCAATAAGTCCCCGGGCTCTCGGTGCACCATTCATCCAGCCATTTCTCAAAAATCTCCGCATCCGCATCTTCCTTAAGAGTCGGATAAATCTCCGTATACCCGTCGTCTCCTGTCAGCATAGCATATAACGAATCGGTAACGATCACCTGCACGCCGTTTAGGAATTCACCGCTGCCGATACAGACCGGATCCTCTGAGATTCCTGCGATCCGAAGGCGCACTCCGTTCACTGTGACCGTCTCACCCTGATGCAGTTCTGTATGCGGTATCTCCTCTCCCTGATAAGTGAACGGAACCGGATTCACGGCAAGGCATGCCGTACCCTCCTTTAAGTCTTCGATATCCTCCTTCGACAGCTTCGGCACATAACTGCTCAGACGCGGTTCGTCGACGGACGCGATCTGAAAATTCTCGCTTGGATTAAGATCTATATCCAGATCTATCGGTATATTCCCCTCTTCATCCTGCATATAATGCGTTAACTTTGCTGCAGCAAGATCCGCCGTCAGCCCGAGAGCTTCAAGCTGCGATACGGCCTGGGGGGACATTCCGGACGTCTCGTTCGTCACAGCATAGTCGCCCAGATACATTTTCTGCACATCGCTGCTTGCATCCAACAAGGCGCTGAAGCTCTGAAGCGCAACAAAGACTGTAATACTCATCACAATGGATAGAACCGTGATCACCGTACGGCCAAGATTCCGTCTTAGATTCAGCCGCGCATAAAATGCTTCAAAATTACGGATCTTTTTCTGCTTTCTGCTGCGGCGCCTGATCTTCGTACTCCTTCCGCCCATGGCCTCTGTCGGCGAGATGCGGGCTGCATACCGTGCAGAAGGAAACGCCGCCAGCACGGCAAATAAAATCGTCACCGCCGCGCTTACTACCAGCGGCAGAAGATTGGCATCGCTGTCTGCGATCGCCTGATTCAATTCCTGCGTGCTTTCAGCAAGAAATATATCCGGGCTTAAGAATCCGGCCGCGGCAGCCAGAATGCCTTTGGCTGACAACATCCCCAGGACAAGACCCAAGGGCAGCCCGATCCCGCACAGGATCAAGAGCTGAACCGTCACCAACGCATAGATCTGTCCCTTCTCACTTCCGATGGCGCGAAGCGTACCGTATTCACGGATTCGTTTGGTCACGGCTACCTTAAGGATATTGTAGACGACAAGTCCTGCTGCCAGCAAGATCAACACCCCAACCATAATACATGCCGCCATCATAAACGGGAATCCCTTATCTTCCCCTTCGCCCTCTTTTTGGGCATAGTCAATGCCAAGTGCATTTAACAAAACCCAATTATACTGGATATTCTCTTTTTGCACCCCTAGCTTAAGCGCCAACTCATCTACAACAGACTGGAACTGCTCTGTGCCGGTGGTTTTAAAATCTGCCGAATAGAGCAGATAGCGTTCGGGCAGCAGTTCCTTCGCTGTCCCTTCTCCCACAACAGCGTTAAGCGTACCGCTTACATACCCCTTATAATTATTCTTAAGGATTCCGGTCAATACAAAATCCGCCGTATATTCATAAGGCAGACGGTCGTCTCTCATCAACGCAATGCTGACAGGCAAGGTGACCGCCGAACCCAGACGCGCCTCAAGACCGAGATATTTGAGAGTGTCTCCCGATAATGCGATCTCTCCTTTCCCTTGCGGCAGCCTTCCTTCCTCTACCGCCCCAACGTCTGGATATGCCTTAAGCGCATCCCCCTGGTACTCCCGAAGATGCAGGGTAAGCCCGCTGTTCTGGATCTCTGCGGAACCTAAATTGATGATGCTCCCCACATCCTTAAGCCGCCCGTCCGAATGCAGCTTCTCATTCTGCTCTTCGGTTAACTGATGAAAGGACGCATAACGGTCCCCGTTCAGGCTTGCAGCCTGATTGACGCGCATAAACTGTAAGATACCGACCGACTGTCCGAGCGCAGCCGTCGCCGTTGCCGACAGGACCATTGCGATCAGGATCAGAACGGAAGTTACCTTCTGCGTCTTTATTTCTTTCCATGCCAGAGACAGATAAGACTTCATCATGCATCCACCTCCGTAAGAACACCGTCGACGATCATGAACCGCCGGTCTGCCCTCCTGGCGATCCGGCTGTCGTGAGTGATGATCACCAGGGTCTTCTCCATCTCCTTTTGAATGCTCTCAAGCATTTCCATCACTTCACTGCCGCTCTTACTGTCTAAGTTTCCTGTCGGCTCGTCTGCAAATATGATCTCCGGCTGTGCGATCAGCGCCCTCGCGATCGCGACACGCTGCTGCTGACCGCCTGACAGCTCGTGGGGCAGATGCATAAGCCGTCCTTCAATTCCAAGAAGCCTCGTAAGCTTCTCCAGATATTCTGTATCCGGCTGCTTTTTATCCAGCAGCAAGGGCATGATAATATTCTCTTTGGCAGTAAGGACCGGCAGCAGATTGAACTGCTGGAAGACAAATCCGATACGCCGGCGGCGAAACGCCGACAATTCTCTGTCGGTAAAACTATAGATATCCCTTCCGCCGTAGGTCAATACGCCGGAGGTTGGACGGTCAAGCCCGGACAGCAGATGCAGAAGCGTACTCTTCCCGCTTCCCGACGGACCCATGATAGAGATAAAATCACCGGTCCCGATCACAAGGCTTGCTCTGTCAAGCGCCGTCACCTTCCCTTCCCCGCTTCCATAGATCTTGGACAATTCCTTTGCTTCGATATGCATAAAAATCACTCTCCTTATCTGATGATAAAGAGAGTGTAACGAATAAATCTCAAAAAACGCTCAAGGTTTTATATCCTAAAATATGCTTTCGCCAACGCGCCGCCCTCTGCCGGGTTCTCAAGTTCCAACATTCCTCCATGTTTCTTACACAAGAGCTGACAGCTATATAATCCCATTCCAAAATGCGACGCTTCCTCCTTCATTTTCCCGAACGGCTTCGGACCGCTGCGCACCAATTCTGCCGGATAACCTGATCCATCGTCCTGTACGGAGAGAATCGCATACTCTCCCTTCACTTTTAGCCGTATTTCCAATCTGCTTTCAGCAAAACGCGCCGCATTACCCGTCAGATTCTCCAGGATATTCAGGAATATCCCGTGATCCAGCCGTATCTCTCCTTCTATGGGCGCATCGATCGTATATTGTAACGCCGGAGCAAGGAGCTTCGCCGTATCCTCCAGTTCTGCCCGCAGCTTGACATACTCATATCTGCCGCGGCGGACCGGAATCTGCTCAAGCCGCTGTATGCCGCTCATCGTCTCAACATAGTTTTCAATACGGAGAGCATAGCTCTCCAGCCTGTCAAGAGCCTGGTCATCCTGTTTTCCTTCCTTAAGAAGCTTCACCGTCCCCTTCAACACCGTGACCGGATTGCGCAGGTCGTGGGAAAATGCTGCATTCAGCCTTTTGCGCTCCTCTGCCTGCTCCCATAATTCCTGGTTCGACCGCAGAAGCTCCGCCCGCATCATCTCAAAGGCCCGGCACAGCTCCCCTAATTCATCCTCCGACGACGCCGCGACCGAGAAATCAAGATCCCTTCTCAGAATACGCTCCGTACCTTCCTTAAGTACGGCGATCGGTGTTTTTAATTTGATCCTGTAAAATAATAGTCCGGCAATTCCAAGACCGCTCACAGGAAGCAGAACACATGCCAGCATCCAGATACCGTCCATCAGCCATGGAATCCTTTGCTGTTCTAAATTAAGTCCGTACATATCCGGCTCTTTTTCGATCTCCGTTATCAGCCCTATATGGAAATCCTTATAAAACATTCCTATATAACGGCCTTGGATATCTTTGCATATACAGAATACCAGTACGACCAATACAAGGGAAGCTGCGACACATCCGACCGATAATACGAAGATCGACCTCTTAAGACTCATATTTTTAAAGCTCATATTCTTAATTCTCGTCCCTCTCAGCCGTTCCACCGGTATCCGCACCCCCAGACTGTCTCTATGAAGCTATGCAGTGTATATACCGCAAGCTTTGCCCGAATCTTCCGTATATGTTCCATGATCGTATCGCTGCTGCCGTCCCCGTCTATTCCCCACACGATCTCGTAGATCCTCTCCCTGTCGAATACCTGTCCGGCATTCACCGAGAGCAGTTCCAGTATATCGAATTCCCTCTTCGACAAGGAAACCTGCTCTCCGTTCACAGAGACCGTCCGTCCTGTATAATCAACCGTCAATTCCCCGAAGAACCGTACCGCCGAATTCTCCTGCCGCCTTTGTTCCCTTCTGAGATGCGCGGCAACTCTCGCCCCCAGCTCATAGAGGTCAAAAGGCTTCACGATATAATCATCTCCTCCGGCCTGAAATCCCCGGATCTTATCGGCAGACTCCACCCGCGCAGTGAGAAACAAAATCGGGCATGAGACAAACCCGCGGATCCGTTCACAGACCGTCAGGCCGTCCATCCCCGGCATATTGATGTCAAGAAGTATCAGATCCGGGCCGCACGACGATCTGCGAACCGCTTCTTCTCCGCTCATAGCGGTCATCACATTATAGGTATCGGCAAAATAGCTCTTCATCATCTCAACCATACCTGGTTCATCATCCACAATCAGCAATGTCTGTTTCATCCCGCTCCTCTCCCCTAGTACACCGAATAATAAGTAACCAACCATATAACTTGCCTGATTTTCCATCTGCGTCGTTGTCGTCAATCGGCGTAGCGCCCACTACGCCTCATTCCTCCGCCTTGCATATAAAAAATCATTCTGCGTTATATGGCTAGGAACTTATTTTTCGGTGTACTAGTACAACCCATAAGACAGACTGTCAAGTGTATAATACAAGAGGTTGCCGTATCCCGGCAACCCCTTTTTATACAGAAGCATCTTAATATTGAATCTTCACAATCTTCCCCGTCTTCCACGCCTCTGTGGTGGCAAATCCAATCTGTGTAGATTTTGTTCCGTCATAGACCGTAACCTCCGGTTTCCTTCCGTTCTCCACACAATCAATGAATTCCTGCATCTCCAATTGATATGCTTCTGCGAACCTCTCCGGGAATCCTCCGACACATTCCGTCACGGCGCCGTTCTGATCATAGATCATACACAGATTCTTCTCCGGCACGGGACTGATCCGAAGGGAACCTTCCGTACCGATGATCTCTGTCTCTATGTGGTAGCCATGGGCAGCCGTACGCCCCACATGGACGATACCAAGCGCACCGTTACCGCACCTGTACATGGCAGCCCCCGTCTCGTCGTCTCCTGCCTCCGCAAATTCCGGGTGCTTGAACGTCGTTCCGGCCGCATAGACTTCTATAGGATCGGAACCCAGAAACCAGCGCATCAGGTCAATATCATGGATCGCCATATCAATGAAGATACCGCCGCTTGTCGCCGCAAACTTAATCGCTCCCTGGACCAGCGCCTCCGGGTCGATCCCTGTCGCCTTCACCATATACGGCGTACCGATCACGCCTTCTTCGATCTTCTTCTTCGCATAGGCATAGGAAGGGTCAAAACGGCGCATGAATCCGAGGAAGAATACTGCCTCCGGGTGACGCTCCACCGCTTCTTCTGCAAGACGGCACTCTTCCACCGTCACTCCCAGCGGCTTATCGGAGAATACATGCTTCCCTGCATCCAGCGCCGCCGCGATCTGCCAGCAATGTTCGCCGCTCGTGGTAACGATGGCGGCCGCATCAATATCGGCCTTCTCAAGCATCACGCGGTAATCCGTGTATACATCCGTCACTCCCAATTCCTTTTTCGCATACTCCAATTCGGCAGAAACAATGGAACACGCCGCCGTCAATTCGGCATTGGAAATCTTATATGCAATGTTGTGCGCATGTACCTTCCCAAGTCTTCCAAGTCCTGCGATCCCCACTTTTACTTTCCTCATGATATGTACTCTCCTGTATGATAATACTATCGGCAGCCTCTATCCATAATCTTCCGAAGTCTGCCTGCTCCTATTATAATCCATTTTCATTTCCCATATCAAGCAAACTCTCAGCATTTTCTGCAAAGAATACTCTAAAATATATTATACAGCATTTTCAGAGGATGTCTGCTTATAATACTGTAAGATACGCCAAAAAAGAAAACCCAAGAATATTGTCCCTCCCCGCCTTCTTATGCTATAGTAATATGAAGCAATTCCCGCAGACTGTCTGCCGAATACACCGAAAGGATGATACCGCATCTATGGATAAGAAGATATTCATCAAGAACCTGGCCGGACTTTGCCATATTCCCATCTCAATATATCAGGACACGGAAGGTCTGACAGACAGGCTGGACCCGCTCGGCCATCCCCTGAACGAATATGAATACGGACTGATAGACAAGATTCTGCAAAGACTTCATTCTGTTCCCTTTGCATATGAAACCTACGAAGCCGGCCTTCCCATATGTATCATGGGCTGCCGGGGAAGTAACTGCAGCTTTATTCTCGGTCCGTTCGCTTACAGCCCCATCCGTACTCCTAATCTGGAGGGGAGACTGCGCAAACTGCGCTTACACCTGGATTCTTTTGTCGAATGTTCCTGGAACGGCGCACTGAATGCCGCCGTCTTCCTAATCAACGAATACCGGGATCCTCACTTTACCATTGCTCAATTAGAGGAAAATATCCTTGAAAAAAAACATGATGTACAGCATCTCCTGATCAACGAAGAGATCCGCCAGTGGGAAAGCTTCCAGGAGAATCATACTTATAATGAAGAAAATATCGTCCATAATTATGTGGAAAAGGGCGATGTAGATTATCTGATCAATAATCTGGAACTGATGGAGCTGCCGCATCCTGTTATCCTGAGCGATTTTTATAAAAATGAAGAATACATGGCGGTACTTTCCATCTCTTTTGCGGCACGGGCAGCGATCCGGGGCGGCGTGACCTCGAAAGAAGGCCTTCTGACCAACGATATCTACCTGAAGCAGTTGGAAGACTGCAAAAACGTTAATGAGATCAAGCTCCTTACCCGCAGGGCGATGCTTCATTTTGCCCAACTGGTCAGGAAGAAGCAAAACGAACAAAGCAAGAATATGTACGTGGAAAAATGTAAAAGAGCGATCTATGCCCGCATTCAGGAAAACATTGACCTTCAAAAACTTGCAGACCAGCTTGGGATCTCCAAAGAATATATGCTGAAGCTGTTCAAAAAGCAGGAGGGGATTCCTGTCACAAAATATATTCAGAATGTAAAGATCGAAGCCGCCTGCAACATGCTGATCTATTCTGACAGGCAGATCAATGAGATCTCAGAATATCTCGGCTTCGCAAGCCTCAGTTATTTCAGCCGGATCTTTAAAACCGTTACCGGGATGTCCCCCATACAGTACCGGAAGATACATGCGCATCCCGACTTCTGACATCATTGCGTAACCGCAGCATTTCAAACACAAGACGGACAAAATAAGGCAAGAATTGTCGGGCAAAAGAAAGCGGTCAGTGCTATACTGTAACCGAGCGCTCAATCAGGCAGCTATTTGCCGCACCTATCACATACGAGACCGGAGGCAGAAACTATGGAATGGACAACGATCATCAAAGAAGCCGTAGATTATATCGAGACCCATATTACCGACAATATTACGATAAATGATGTCGCAGGGCACGTCGGTATCTCTCCTTTTTATTTCCACAAAGGATTCGGCATGCTGTGCGGATATTCACTTATGGAATACATTCGTAACCGCAGGCTCTCGCTCGCGGGCAATGAATTGATCTTTGGCAGCAGCACGGTGACTGAACTTGCTTTGAAATACGGATACGATTCTCCCGACAGTTTCACCAAAGCATTCACACGCTTTCATGGCTTCACTCCTTCCTCAGTCCGTAAGGAAAAAGCAATGGTGAAGATCTTTGCCCCTCTGAAACTGACAATATCATTGAAAGGCGGTTATCTGATGGATTACAGAATTACGAAAAAAGAGAGTTTTACAATTATCGGCGCATCAAAAGAATTTAACTATGAAAATGCAAAACAGGATATCCCTGTCTTCTGGCAGGAGCACTTCGCATCTGGGAATGGAGAGCATGTCTGCGGAATGTTCGGAGTCAATATCGATCCTAAGATGGGTAACGAGACCTTCGAATACCTGATTGCGGATATCTACAACCCGTCGGCAGACATCCCGAGAGGATTGGTGACAAGAACGATTCCTGCCTTTACATGGGCGGTCTTCCCCTGCAAAGGCGCATTGCCGGATTCCATGCAGGATGTGAATGTCAAGATATTCTCCGAATGGCTGCCAGCGTTAAATGATTACGAATTCGCGGCCGGGTACTGTATCGAGATGTACGACGCCCCTGATAAATACCCGAACGGGGCACAGGATGAAAATTATTACACGGAGATATGGATTCCGGTTAAGAAAAAAAGCTAATATCAACGGGGCGCCGGAAAAAGAATATTTTCCGGCAACCCCGTCCCTTCGTGCTTTTCTACCAGAGTCTCTTCAAAGCCGCTTCCTTAGATGCAAACGGTCCCGGAACCGCAGACACACCGCGGTGTTCACCCAGATAATCCTCTGTAAATATAATCTCTGTTCCATCAGGATTCTCGAACCTCTGCTCAGGCTCGAATGCCATCCCAAGGATATCGCTGTTGATGATCCCTGCTTCGAATCCATCCATCAGATCGTACACATTCGTCTTAAGGAAATATTCTCCGCCCTGCTCGATCAGCTCTATACTTGCCTGATCCTTATCATTTACCAGATTAGACGCTTCCTTCTTGAATGCCTTCGCACCGTTAAAGTATGCATTTCCATTGATCCATACAGGCAGATGTCCGAAGTGATACTTCATTAATTTGTGCATATCTGCCGGCTTATCAAGCTCAAAATTGGCGATCCACTCATCATAGGTAGGATACTCATCGAAGATCTCTGTTCCTGCCGTCTGATTATCATATCCGAATTCTTTTGCTGTATCAGCATCCTCCATCGGCTGGTAATTCTGGATGAATATATTATTGTAGATGCGGTCGTCTCCGTGCAGGATCGTGTTAAAGCCTGCAACCTCTGTACGGTGACGGATATGATAAGGCGTATAGCGGGGCTGTCTTCCCACTTCGTCGTCAGCATGATCCGTTCCTGCTCCTACCGCCGTAAATGATCCAAGCATCAGATTATGCACGCATGCAACTCCTTCTGTGGCAATGCGGACTGCCGCCCTCGAGAGCATGATATTGTTATCGATCAATGTCGGTCCATGGCTTACCTCTACGAAGATATCCTGGCTGCACATTGCGCCTTCTGCCATCGGCGTTCCCTCCGGCGAATGATTGTCATGGAGAAGGTTCTGAGAGATACGTGTTCCCTGTGCCTCCCAGTCTGTCCAGATACCCATTGTAGAATGGTGAATGTGGTTACGGCGCATTACTACATCTATGGCAGCGTGAAGCTTGATTCCTGATATCTCCGCTCCGCCCAACTGCTGCATATTATTGATATGGTGGATATGGTTATCCTCGATCAGGCTGAATACACATCCCATACGTCCCACGATACCGGTCTGCTCGCAGTGATGGATATGGCAGCGCCTAACGATGTGGCTTCCAACCGTCTCCTTTGTCCAGCCGTGATACTGGCCGCGGCAGACAGCGTCGCGCTCCATCTGTGTCGGACTCTTAACCTTCTTTACCGTGAAGTAATGATCGTTCTCCTCGTCATAATATTTGCCGAGTGAGATTCCGCTGCACTTACTGTTGCTGATATCACAGTCCTCGATGATCCATCCCTTCGACCAGTGAGGCCCGATCATTCCGTCCTGGTAAGCGGCCGGCGGCGCCCAGGTGGTAGCGGCTTTATTTACCATAAAACCACTGAATGTAATATAACCGACGCCTGTCTTTGAAGGCATGAAGCAATTCCTTCTGACATTGATCTCCACCTTCTCCTCGTTAGGGTTCTTGCCCTGGAAATTCGCATAGATCACCGTCTCATTGCCGTCCTGCTCAGTGTACCACTTATATACGGACCATTCCGGCTCCCATGACGGCGCATATACCTCTCCCTTGATACACTCTTCTAAGGTCTCTGTCTCATAGAGCTGACGGTCATTCAGATATACCGCGCCCGTATGCCTTACCACCGGGGCAAAATACCAGTCGCCGCCTACGAATGTCGTGTAAGGATTGTAATTGCCGAATACTCCGTTATCAACACGGTATACCCACACATTGTCCTGATACTTCTCCCATCCGGTCGCCGCTTCCGCACCCGTGATCTCAGCGCCTAACGGCTCTTCGCTGCGGTAAATGATACGCGCATCCTCGGTGCCTGCATACACCGGATCTACAGATTCCCGATAGATCCCCGGCGCAACAATAACCTCATCCCCGGGTCTTGCCGCCTTTGCCGCATCGTTAATGTGTTTAAAAGGTGTCTCTTTACTGCCGTTTCCCTGCTTGGGAGCAGCTCCATTGACATAAATCTTCATTCTATGTACCTCCTGATTACAACTTCCCGGCAGCCAGACCTTACCCTCTCAACCACTGTTTTATCATCCTCTGTTGACGGCAGACTGCCCGTTAAATATTATCTGCCTGTATTTTACTTTATTTTACAGGATCATGTTTGCACTAATCTGGCTGTATTTGCACTAATCTGGTATATAAATGTAGATCAGCGGAAAAGAGATTCAAATTGACACCGAAGGATTCGAAAATGATTTGCGTAAGAGGAAACATACTTATGACAAAAAAAGGGATTATGTTTCTATCTGAAGCACAATCCCTTTGAACAACTTACACAAAATATATCCTATACCGTTTCAACTGATATTCCAATACTTCATGCAGTCTAGTGTGTCTTATATTATCCATTTCTCTATATATGGCTTCATAATCCAGCTTAATTCCCGTTCCCAACACGACTGCCTGCTGCTCAAAGCTGCCGCTGAAAGGCTTCGCTGCCGCATGTTCAATCTGCTCTTCCAACTCTTCGTCAGGCGGAAACATCCCATAATTACTCAATAGTGATGCGCCGTTATCAAAAATCGGACATTCTCTATACTCATTCCCGCTGCGAATTACCGCAAGATTGTGGAAATGTCTGTCCGTATTCAGCACTAACATATCAAAACTTAAGATATTACGAAGATATTCCGTACAATCAATCTCAGCATATTCTTTCATAAATTCAATTACAAACCGGATTCTCCCTGCAACATCCTGAATCGTATATATATGGTCCGTCAGATCTTTTCCGCAGGCGATCTCGTACAGCCGCTTAAACGTAACGATCATCTCGCCCTCTTTTAGAAAATTCCTGCTCCTGCAGCCCGATCTTCCATTAATCGTACATGCTTCATACTCGACATAATCTTTAAGATTAGAATGCCTGAGTATCATGCTGCACGCCTCTTCCGCCATACCCTCATACCCGCTGATATCCTGTTTATACCAATATCCGTCCTTGAAATACTTACTCTCTGCTCCAAGACTTGAAAAACCGATATCATTCCGCCTGTATCCTTCTCCGATAAGATAATCAGTCACGAATCTTCACATCCTTCCAACTGATATCCTCCCCCGGAAACCTGAGCCACTGGAAATCCTCCCACATAACTCCATGGGTAATCTTCACGATCTCATACGGATTGTATTCCTTAAGCCCCAACCATTCGAGATATTCCGGAAGACACGGTCTGTTCCGCTCCATACATCTCCCTTCCAGAAAACGGTATACCCGCTCCACAGTCACTTCCCCGCCGTAAAAAGGATTCTCCGGAAATGTATTCTTATGCTTCTGTATCTCTACCTTCCTACGCTTATCGTAAAGTCTGACATCCGCCATGACATCATCTTTCCACATAACCGTAAATGCGTAATCTTCCATATCCACCTCTCTGCTCCCCAATTCCTCTGCCCGGAACCGCCGCCATAATATCCTCTTCTTGTTATTTTTCAGTATATCACTTTCTTATTCATACGAAAAGGGCAGATAATACAAATGAGCAGAAAACTCTCAGGCATTCTCCCTGGACATTTCTGCTCATAATATGATTTATCCTTATTGAACGGGCGACACCTCATCCGGTTCTTCCAGAACCTCCGCCAGATCATTCTTCTTCTCTCTATACACTACCATCGCAAAATCTATCATATACGCTCCCAGAATAACGCTCCCCAGGATCTTCCCTGCCCGCGCCGGAACATAATCCACCATACTCACGATCATCTTATGTAAGAAGAAAAACAACGCCACCGTATAAAATCCCCAGGCAATAGAACTCTCCAGACAGATGATCCCCTGATAATTAAAAGGCTTCTCCTGGTAATCCCACCAGATCTCTCCGAAAAACCTCTGCATAATACGCGCCGTTATGAATTCCAACGTCGTCGCAAGGAACATCCCCAGCAAAAACAGCCGGACCGGGTTCTCACTGTACGGATGCAGAGTAAAGAATACCGTCAGCGCGCCAAACCCATAGATCGGACACATAGGGCCTCTCGCAAAGCCTCTGTTCGTGATCTTCCTGTTACAAATGGACATATAGACAGACTCTACAAGCCATCCCAATATACTGTATAACACAAACCAAAGCAACACCTGGTATGCATTTCCTTCAATAATACTGTTATTCCACCACATAATGTATCTTCTCCTGTCTCGAAATAATGTCCATATTATACCCTTGTTCTCCCCGTTTGTCAATTTTTAGCGAAACTTTAACAAAAATGATTGTCAAAACTGCTATACCAGACTGTCGTACTCTGCGAATCGTCTGAATACTCTTCTCGCACTCATGGCAATCAGAAGCGATACGGCCCCCGAAAACAGTACCACCGCATACTCAAATCCCCGGCAGATCTCAAACAGGACGCCGTATAACGCATTGCCGAAGGGCTGTGCACACATGGAGAAGGTGAGGGCGACAGCGATCACCTTCCCGATTAGGTTCTGCGGTGTCTCCGCCTGCACGAATGATATCATCTGCACCGAAAATACGGTTGAAAATACCATAATAATAAAACAGCAGGCTGTTAGAACAATATAATTGACTATTCCTGATGAGGATAATATAAGTACAATGGCCGCCGGAAATACACAGGCCGCGCTGGCTATGATCAGATTCCCCGCCTTTTGGATCGACAGCCTGCCTGCAAAAATACCCGCACCGATCCCTCCTGTCAGCCCTCCCGCTGCTAATGCACCCTGGGCATAGCCGTATAACCTGTTTGCCTCCAGCGCTCCAAGGTCAAATACCTCCGTCACCAGATACGGCAGCGCCACAATGATCATTGCAGATAAGAACAGATTGATTCCGCAGACTACCAGGAGGACTTTTCCGATCACAGGCTTATCCTGCCGGATGAACCGGATGCTTTCCGTAAAATCTGCCTTCACGATCTTCCATATCCTTCCGTCAGAAGCCGGTTTCAGGAACGGAATCTTAATGAATATCTCCATAACAGCCGACAAGACAAAACATACCATACATACCAATAACACAAGCTTTATTCCGTATGCACTGTACAGAATTCCTCCAAGCACCGGACCGCTTAAGGATGCAAATGAACTTATGGTATTAATGATAGAATTCGCCGCCATCAGATTCCCCTGCTCTACCAGCGCCGGGATACTTGCCTGCACCGACGGCTGGTAAGCGCCTGCAATGCCGTACAGAAGCATGAGTGTCACAGTAAGGAGAACGACGATATTGCCTCCCTCCATTAAAAGAAAGAATGTCAGTATGACCGCCGCCGTAAAGAAATCCAACGCCACCATAACATTTCTCTTGTTGACTCTGTCCGCAACAATACCGCCCACCGGTGACAGTAAAATAGACGGGATAAACGCACATGCCATCACCGTGCCGTAAAGCGCCGATGATCCTGTCAAGTTCAGCAGATATAAGGGTAACGCAAATCTTAACGCAGCGTTTCCAAACAATGAGATGATCTGCCCGATAACTACCAGTGTAAAGTCCTTTGAAAAAAGTCTATGATTCATATAGTGCCTCCTATTCTTAATACTTATAACATACCGTTCGTCGGTATGTATTTCCCTAAAAAATTTCCAACCATACAGTTGGAAAATTTTCTGCCGTGTCTAATGGGCAGAATGCAGCTTATTCTTTTGATAAATAGACGACAGCTCCCGCACTCTGTCCGTCATCTCGCCGTCAACAATATCCACTCCCAATCCCTTAAGCATCTGTCCAAAGACCATAAACTTACGATAGGATTCGTCCGCAGAATTGTTAAATATCATCGGGTTTGTCCAGATATTTGCCACAAGTATGATGAGTTCTGCCAGCTCCTCTGGATAATCCGTCTCAATAGACCCGTCCGCAATCCCCTGTCTGATGATCGGCAAGATATAATTGGGCGCCGCATCTTCTATGGTCTCCTGCAAAAGACTGAGAAGAAGCTTCGGATTACCTCGCAGATTAGGCGCCACAGCAAATAATTCCTCCTGTACAGGCCGGTTCAGCGACACTTTAAAAATAGCCTTAAGCTTCTCTCTCCCGTTAAGATCCTTACGATTCCTTACATTCGCAAGTAACTGGTTTGATTCCGACGTCATCCTGTCTGCAACGGCAAACAGAATATCTTCCTTTGACTTAAAATGATGGTAGATCGCTCCCTTGCTGAGTCCGCCCAAATGCTTAATGATATCCTGAATAGACGTATGCTCATATCCCTTCTCCATGAACAGACGGAAGGCAACGTCCAGTATTAACCGGACAGTCTCCTCCGGGTGCTTGTTTCTTGCCACGTTCTTCTCACCTCTCCCAAAAACATACCATCAGTATGTATCACATATTATCATACCAACGGTCGGTTTGTCAAATACATTTGAAAATAGTATTTAAGCTATCCTACGATTCCTTCAACTTCCCATAAAACAAATCATAGAATTCCTTATATGTCTTCTTCATATACAGCAAATGCTGCTTCATATAAAAATAAGCAAACTCTCCGTCTCTTTCCCTGAGAGCCTCATATATCTTCTCATGCTGTTCTCTTATACACTGTGAATGTGTCTTCTGCCGGACAGGCGGTTTAAGCTGCTGCAAAGACGTATCGGTCTCCATCTGGAAGAGCTCGTCCAACCATCGAAGAAGGATCGGTTTATGAAGGGTGGCGATCAGCTCCCGGTGAAAAGTTTCTTCCGCACGTTCATCAGCGAGAAACTGCCCCAGTCTGTCAATCTCTTCATCCGTCGCATGTATTGCCGCCTCCTTTGCAAGAATCGGTTCAACCATCAGCCTGATCTCCGTTGATTCCAGAAACTTCTGAAGAAAATCCATATGTGAGTCATCACTGTGCAATAGCTCCATACCGCTCAGTCTCACATAGCTGCCCTTGCCGTGTACCGTCTCGATCACACCGGCCTCATTCAGAAGACGCAGCGCTTCCCGAATTGTAATCCTGCTGACCCCCATCTCTTCTGCAAGATGAAGCTCTCCGGGGAGCAGCTCCCCCTTTTTATACACTCCTTGTATGATCAGATTCTCTATCTGCTTCAAGACCTGTTCATACAGCTTCATACCGCCTGTAAGTTTCTGCATTGCATATACCCCTGTTCGTTTCCTGATTATCCTGTTAAACTCTATTTTACATAATTTTCTGCTTATTGCAAGCAGAATAGAACAGGCAGGCGTAAAATCCGCCTGCCCGCTCATAGGTTATGCATTATCTTGTTCTTCGTTGATATTCTGAATACTCTTTAACTCGATCTTACCGCTCTTCACCCGCCATGTGGCATATGTAAACATTACGATCGTCAATACAGCATTGCCAATAATAGTGAACATATCTGTGCCCGCAACTGAAAAATACGCCGTAACCAGACTTCCCAGAATAGAGAAGTTCTTCACGCCGTTAAACATAAAAGGTTCTCCTGAGAAACGCCCCCTGCGTCATAGGCTGTCCCTACGGCTGCCTGACAAAAGATGCCGAGACCGGAT
>OFGA01001428.1_pt1 | contig 16400 bp, 16 predicted proteins | sample 1521471 | NCBI WGS metagenome assembly OFGA01 (sample SAMEA3504086, study PRJEB24116) | mouse gut metagenome | biome: mouse gut; feature: mouse-associated habitat; material: faeces | place: Denmark | collected 2011
TTCAAATTACTTCAGAATTGTCTCCAACTGTGAATAATCGCATGTTCTATCAAATTATTCAGCTTGACGAATAGCTAGTTCAAGGATTCCGCCAACTACACACATCTCATTATTAATATTTTGTTCTTTTTCTGGATACAATTTGTTGGACAATATATCATATATAAGAATATTATATATCTCATCAGTAGACATTTGCACCACTCCTTAATTTAATAAACTAGATTACCTAATTAACGTTAACATAATTATTAATAATAATCAATAAGAAAGGATGTGACACCATGGCTTTAGCACAACGGCTTACTTATACAATTGATGATATCTACGCCCTCCCAGACGGGCAGCGAGCGGAGCTGATCGACGGGCAGATGTATATGATGGCACCACCAAATGCAAGACATCAAGACATTATTTTTTCATTATCAAGAAAAATTGCAGATTATATCGATGCGAATCAAGGATCTTGCAAAATATATCTTACTCCTTATGCAGTATTTTTAAATGCTGACGATAAGAACTATGTTGAGCCTGATATATCTGTTATCTGTGATAAAAGCAAACTAGAAGATAAGGGATGTAACGGGGCTCCAGATTGGATTGTAGAAGTTATCTCTCCATCAACACAACGGATGGATTATAGTATCAAGCTATTTAAGTACCGCACTGCCGGGGTTCGGGAATACTGGATCGTGAACCCGATAACAAAAACGGTTCAAATATATTCTTTTGACAACGAAGAAGATTCCAGCCAGTTTTCTTTTGATGATGAAATCCCCGTCCATATATTTGATGATTTGACTATCAAACTCTCTGATTTATTATAGAGAAAGAACCGCAAAAGGCTATCTGTTATGTGGATGACTGGTATAAGTAAAAACCAGGAATCGCCTTTTAGATTCCTGGTCCCTAATCATTTTCTTCACTCAGACTACAGCCTCGATCAACGTCTTATCTCCCACCTTGATCTCCTTTACTCCAATCTCCTTTTTCTTATTGAAATTAAAACTCAGCATATATCCTTTCGTGAGATGAAAATATTCCAGATAGTTGGATAATTGTTCTTCACCGCGCTCATTATAGGCATTCCCCCGCCAAATTTTTAGTTCGATCACATTCTGCTCTCCCATGTAATAGATGACCAGATCCATACGTTCATTATTCCTGGTTCTTGACTCTACACTGTAATTTCCGATCCCATTTATAATGGGCTTCAAAAAGAGAATAAAATAACGTCTGCCAACATCTTCAAGAAATGTATCATCTTTATCTCCATACAGATCAGAGAATGTCTCCACGAATTTTTCAAGCACCTTCCGAATATCAAGATGGCCTCCGACAATAAATTGATTTCTCTCCTGTACACCCATACGATACATTCTGCTTACAGAAAATTCCTCGGTTATAAAATAATTGTACAACACAGATTCGAAGATCCGATTAGAAATAGCCGCTGTATCATTCTCATTCCGAATAATTCCAAACATGGCCGCAGTCTTCATGTAACTGCTCGTCGCATTATACGGAATCGGCTTCCCGGTAAACAAAAGCTCATACAAGATCGACCGAAGTTCCGGGTAAAGTTCAATTTTTCTTATAAGAGACTGATACAGTGTGTTATCTTCTTTTACAATCATCCTTTCTGCTTCATAGAACCCGGCTTTTGTCCAAGCACTGCTCTTATCCGGGAATCCGTTCATCCCTGCGACCCTCTCATCAAGATAATTACAGAATCGGGACACCAGATACGGATACCCGGAAGTGTATTCATGGATCATACCAGCAATCAGGTTCAATTCCATACCAGTATGATGATCATTTTCATACTCTTTTAACATTCCCTCAATATCATCTAATGAAAAACTCATATCCACAAGGAAATCTGCCGCAATGTTCCATGGACTGTTCTCCAGATGATCTTCATCCGGCCGAATCTTACCGCGTACACTGCGCACATCATAGACTCCGGCAAGAATCACCGATTGAAAAGCCGGTGTTCTCCCTCTTCTCAGATAGTAAAAACGAAGCTGAGCAAGAAAATCTACAAACACCTGGTTATTGGATGCAGAATCCACTTCATCGATGATCATTACGATCTTCCTCTCAGATTTCCTGCATAATTCCGACAGCAAGACAAACAGTCTTGACAAAGTTGCCCCTTCTATTTTTCCCGCTGAATATTGCTTAAGCTCTTCCTCTGCTTCAGCCGGTATATGTTCTGTATATAAAAGTATCTGTCTGGAAAATGCGGCGGCAAAGCTGTATTCCGATTCGAAGTCAGCATAACTTAACCCCTGAAAGTCCAGGCTTATAATTTCATATTCTGTTTGCAGATAATCCGCCAAAGCTGTCAGAACCGTCGTCTTCCCATACTGTCTTGCCCTGTTGATGGTGAAATACTTTCCGGCATCTACCATTGACTTGATCTCCCTTAACCGGGTATCCAGATTGACCATATAATGCAGCTTTGGATCGCAATATCCATCGGTATTAAATGTTTTACCCATGAAACCTCGACTCCTTCAAAATCTCTCAACTATTTAAAAATGCCGGATCACCTCGAACCTTTCAAGCCTAACTTCTTCCTCTGCCCCGATTCCCGCCTTCTGCTTCGCGATCGCGACCTGTTCCTCAACCGTATCCACTCCAGAAAGGTTCGGAAGCAGCAGCCCCCGGCGATATCCCTTCGTCACTATCACTCCGTACCGCTTCACATCCAGTTGTTTTGGCGAATCGATAGCTTCCGTATCTCCCAGCACATCCACACTGATCGACAGCTTATCCAGTTCCTTCGGCTCTATCGGGGAAAATCTGGGATCCTTTGCGGACGCGCTGACCGCGTTCTCAATGATCTCTTCTGCCACGGATGCCTGCACCGCCTGAATCGTGCCGATACAGCCCCGAAGCCGCCCTTCCTTCTTGACAGAGACAAATACTCCGGCCCTGCTTGTATACATCTCCCCGGGGAGGTTCTCAGGTACCTCCATCTTCCTTCCGGTACGGACATACTCCTCGATCGTCTCTCTGGCAAGCTTCACATATGCGTCTTCCTTCGCCCTCTGATCCATGATCCGCCGCTTCTCCTTCTCCTCATACCGGTCCTTCAGATTCCTTGTAAGATCCTTACCGCCCGTCTCATAGGCACAGATCCCATAGCCGACCCCAAAAGGCCCCTCATAAGACAGAAGTTCTGCCCTGACAGCGGTTCTGTCCAAAGCTCCCGCCATCATAACGAATGAACGGTGTCCGCACTCCCCCGCCTTCTCGCAGAAACCCTCCGGGAATTCCAGAAGCTTCTCAAAATCACCGCTGCCCATCACATCCATGATCCGTCTGTCATACTCCGGTCCCTCTTCCTTGTAACCGTAAGGCCCCGTTTCCAAAAGCCTGTGTGACAGATCGCCGCTTGCGATCACCGCCGTGTTCCTGTTAAGCACCTCTGCCGTCTCCTTGATACGCCGCCCAAGTTCATAATGTTCCGTAAGAGAAAGCCCTGACAATCCGATCCTTACCAGCCTGTACTCCCGCCAATACTGATTCACAAAATAGAGCGGCACCATGGTCCCGTGATCTAGCCGCCTGTCCCGCTCTCCAAGCGGCCCCGCAGGTATCTCGCCCGCCTCAGAAAGCTTCGCAAGATTCTCTGCGAATTCCGTATCATAACTAACCTCCATCTTCACCCATCCTGCGCGGAACTGTCCGAAATCCCCCTTCGCTCCCTTTCCCGGTAAAATGTGGAAATAATCCGCATACATGGTCTGATGCGGCGAGATCAGCACGATCGTATCCGGCCTGAGAGCGCCGATCCGACCTCCGATCTCATGATATGCGTCAATCGTATTCTGTATCTTCTTCTCCTCACCTCTGCCGATCTCCGGGATGATAAGCGGCGGATGAGGTACCATAAATGCTCCTGTAATCATGACCTGACCTCTTAAATAACTTCTTAATTTTCCTTTTTCTTACTCCTATCATACCATCTTTTGATTTTTCTGTATAGGCAATATCACGCTCACGAAACAAAAATACTCCGAAAGCTTCATCAGCAATGCCCCACAAACACATGCTCTAAGTATCTTCCGGCCGTCTCTGCAAGACGGTATACCTGCCGCACATCCGTCGCCTGCCTGTCCGTCATGCGATATCTTGGATAGAAACGTGTAACATGAAGAGGGATCTTCCTTCCCGCCTTATCTTCCACAGAAGCGATCCACCCTGCTTCCTCCTCCATCTCCCCTACATCATCATTCATACCCGGAACGATCAGAGTCGTCAGCTCCACATGGCATTCTTCTGCCGCCCGTACTATGAACCTCTTGACCGTATCAAGATCCCCTCCAAGCTCCCGATATGTCTCCCTGCGAAATGCTTTCAGATCAATATTCATTGCATCTATATAAGGAAGCAATTCATCTAATACCTCACATGACGCCGTCCCGTTCGTAACCATCACATTGACCATACCGGCATCTCTCACAAGTCTTGCCGTATCACGCACATACTCCCAGCCCACCAACGGCTCATTATAGGTAAATGCAACTCCGATATTGCCTGATGCCCTGTATTCCAGCGCTTTATCTGCCAGTTCCCGGCAAGAGACACAGACCGTATCCGCCCTCCCCTTTAAAATCACATTTCCCTCCGACTGCTGCATCGATGCCATAGATATCTCGTAATTCTGACAGAACGGACATCTCAGATTACATCCGAAGCTTCCGACAGACAGGATCAGACTTCCGGGTCTGAACAGCCGAAGCGGCTTCTTCTCGATCGGATCTAACGCCATGGACGTGATCTGTCCGTAGTTGACACAGACGATCTTCCCCTCCTCATTCTTCCGGGCTTTGCATATGCCTGTCTGCCCGGGATTTAGATTACACTGATGCATACATACTCTGCAAACCTGCTTCATACGATCCTCCTAATATATTTCCGCCTGTACGGCTGCTGTTATTTCAGATACTCGATCAACGGCTCCAGATACTTCTTATCTGTCCAGTCTGCCGCCTGCCCCACTGCGCTCATGAGGCCTGCCATCCACGGTTCATATGTACTCGGATCCTTTTTTGCCACAGACTTCTGCAGCAATGTGCACAAAATTCTGTCCGCGAATCTCATCTTGCTCATATCCCACGCACCCCGTCCATAGAACAGCGGGATTCCTCTAAGTTCACCCGTCAGATTGTGCTCCCTGATCCCTTCAAATGCTTTCTCGTCATAAGGCGAAGCGCCTACGCATAATACGGCCGTCTTCTTATTCTTCAATCTGCCTATATTCTTTTTCAAAAATGATAATCCCGCGATCCCGGAAGCATAGATGCCTCCGCACAGTATGACCGTATCATATTGCGCCACCTCACTTGGTGTCGCCTTCGGCGTCTCCACACAGTCAAAACCCGTCATCTGCCGCAGCCATCCGGCATATTTCTTCGTCGCTCCGTATTTGGACTGGTAAATAATGATTCCCTTTTTCATCGTCTTTACGTCTCCTTTCTGCATTCTGTCTCTGATTTTAAAAAAGCTTTATAAGCGATCTCCTGCTGCGCATAGATCTCATCCGCCGAGATCCCCGGCGAAGTTACCGAAAATACAGTGCCAAGGCCGATCGTATAGATCAGCATATTCAGGTGCAGCCGTCTCGCCGCCGGTACGCTGATGTGCAGATCTTCCGCTATAACTTCTGCAAGCTCCCGGCTTGCTTCTGTCCGGTACAGATCATCCAGGGAAGCGATCCCCTCTCTCTTATGCAGGATAAATATCCTGAACAGATTCGGTTCCTCCTTCGCCAACTGAATATAGTTCCTGCCGATACTGCGGAACAGATCGTCTTTGTTGATATGCGCCGCGATATATTCCTGTACGAATATCTTTACCTTTCCTGCCACTTCCATGCGCAGACCTTCCATATTCTTACAATAACTATATATAGGCTGTACGGAACATCCGATCTTATCTGCAATATTTTTCACCATAACCTGTTCCATACCGCCGTCCCTTGCGATCTCAAAGGCTGCATTGACAACCATTTCCTTTGTGATCCTCTGCTTTGGCATAATCTCACTCCCTCCCCATTTACATAATCATTTTATATAATTAATTTATATAAAATGATTATACTTCTGCCCTTACATACTGTCAATTAAAAACTTTTCAACCGTACAATGGAAACTTTTCGGCATTTCTTCCGTCAGCTTGACTTTTTGCGCAAGGATGTCTATTATTATGAATCATGATAGAATTGTATAGAGACAACACAAATGAGGTGAGATTATGCACAGAGAATTTTTAATGGGCAACGAAGCCATAGCCATGGGTGCGCTTGCCGCCGGAGTGAATCTGGTATCCGGCTACCCCGGAACTCCTTCCTCCGAAGTGCTGGAGACAGTGGCTAAGTACAGGACCGACACCACCTATGTTGAATGGTCCGTCAACGAGAAATCTGCTCTGGAGGTCGCCGCCGGAGCCGCATATACAGGCGCACGCAGTCTTGTAACTATGAAACAGGTCGGACTTAACGTCGCATCCGATCCGCTGATGAGCCTTGCCTACATCGGGGTCAAAGGCGGAATGGTCGTCCTTGCAGCCGACGACCCCGGCCCGATCTCTTCACAGACCGAGCAGGATACCCGGCATTACGCCGCATTCTCCAAGCTCCCCTGTTTCGACCCTTCTTCCGCGCAGGAAGCATACGAGATGATCCAGGAAGCCTTTATATATTCAGAAGAATACGGCACCCCCGTCCTCTTTCGGCCAACCACAAGAGTCTGCCACGGATACGCGTCCGTTACCGTTAAGGATCCGGCAGAATATACGGTGCACCGCCCGGAAGGCTTCATCAAGGACAGCTCTAAGTGGGTGATCTTCCCAAGGCTTTCCTATCAGAACCATAAGCTGATCGAGGAGCGCAATGTCAGACTGGCTGATGAGTTCTCTGCTTATAAGCGAAACCAGATCTTCTACGCGGCAGACAGCACATCCGATCCTGTCCCTTCCGAGGGAAGCATTTCAAACTGTCAGGAAGATACAACCAGTCCTAACCGGTATAAGAAACGGCTGGGAATCGCATCCGGCGGCGTCAGCTTCCCCTACGCTATGGAGACATTGGCACAGACCGGCCCGGTCCGCCTTCTTAAGATCGCCACGCCCCACCCCTTCCCGGAGAAGCTGGCCCTTGAATTCCTGACCGGACTAGACGAGGTTCTCTGTATTGAAGAGCTGGATCCTGTCATTGAGCGGGAACTGACTTATCTGTGCGGGAAATATAATCTTCCGGCGAAGATCTGCGGGAAACTGACGCACCACACACCCAATGCCGGGGAAAATACACAGGACAGCGTCCGGCAGAATATTCTGGATTTCCTTAAGGACAGCCCGGATACAGAGCATGGAAATACATTTTCAGATGTTCCTCCTGCTCTTCCTGTACGTCCTCCGGTACTCTGCGCAGGATGTCCTCACCGGGCCTCCTTCTACGCAGTCAAGGCAGCCATGAAGGGCAGGAAGACCATTTTCTGCGGAGATATCGGGTGCTACACCCTTGGCAACGCTATGCCACTCGACATGGTAGATACCTGTCTGTGCATGGGCGCCGGTCTTGGGATCGCCCAGGGCGTCGGACATATGGAACCGGACACCGTCTGCTTTGCATTCGTCGGAGATTCCACCTTCTTCGCGTCCGCGATTCCAGGCGTGATTAATGCCGTATACAATCAGGCGGATATGACCCTGATCATACTGGATAATTCCACCACCGCCATGACCGGACATCAGCCCCATCCCGGCACCGGACGTACGATGATGGGCAGCGTAACAGACCAGATCGATATCGAAGCCGTCCTTCGGGGAATCGGCCTTAAGACTGTAGAGACCATAGATCCGCTTAACCATGAAGCCGCCGTCGCCTGTGTGAAACGGACAGCAGGAGAGCCAGGCGTTAAGGCGATCATTTTCAGATCACCCTGCATTGCCGTCACCAGACCGTCCGGCAGTATGCACGTCACTTCCGGGAAATGCATCAATTGCAGGAAATGTATCCGGGAACTTGGTTGCCCTGCGCTGATCATCAAGGATGGTTCTGTAAGCATCGACGCCTCTCTCTGTACCGGATGCGGCCTGTGCAGCCAGCTCTGCCCGGCAGATGCGATCTGTTCAGCCGGGGCCGCAGATAACATTTCCCATGATACGGAAGCTTTGAAGGAGGGAAACGATCATGAATAAAAACATCGTATTATGCGGAGTCGGCGGACAGGGAACGGTTCTCGCTTCCAAGCTGATCGCTGCCGCCGCCATGAAAAAAGACATTCCCGTCATGAGCGCCGAGACCATCGGCATGGCACAGCGGGGAGGCAGCGTGTTCAGCCATATCCGCATGGGCGAAGGATTGTACGCTCCTATGATCGCCAAAGGAACCGCCGATATCATCATCGGCTTTGAACCGGGAGAAGCCGTCCGGCAGCTTCCTTATCTGAGAGAAGGCGGTCAGGTCATCGTAAGCCAAAGAGCCATCATGCCTGTCACGGCGACCCTGTCAGGCACACCTTACAGCGGCGGCGAGATGACCGCATACCTTAAGGACCACATACCGAACCTGATCATCGTCGATACAGAGCGGGCCTGCCGCAAGATAGGTTCTCCCAAGGTACTAAACCTGCTGCTCCTTGGCGCCGCGATCCACAGCGGTGCGCTCGGGCTTAACGAAGACGAGATCAAAGACGCCGTCCGCGAGAGGCTGCCTGAGAGATTCCATGAACTTAACTTCCGGGCGCTTGCGTATGTCCGGGAGCACCCGGCACAGGATTAATCCTCTTTTCACAGACCGTCCGCGTAAACCCATCATACAGGATATACATTAGAAAGGATACACACATGCAGATATCAGAATTACAGATCAGTCAGACAAACCATCAGATACAGGCGCTCATCAAAGCTGGAAGCTTCTACGGCAAAAAGCTGGAAGAAGCCGGCATCTCAAGCATATCCTCGCCGGAAGATTTCGAGAATCTTCCTTTCTCCGAGAAAAATGACTTAAGAGAAGCCTATCCCTTAGGACTTATGACCGCCCCCGAGAAAGACATCGTAAGAATCCACTCTTCGTCCGGCACCACCGGCCTTCCGGTTATCATCCCGTATACCGCCAAGGATGTGGAGGACTGGGCCGTCATGTTTGCCCGCTGCTACGAGACGGCAGGGATCACCAACATGGACCGCATTCAGATCACACCGGGATACGGGCTTTGGACCGCCGGAATCGGGTTCCAGGCCGGCGCTGAGAAGCTGGGCGCCATGGTCGTTCCTATGGGGCCCGGCAACACGGATAAGCAATTGCAGATGATGATGGATATGAAGAGCACCGTCATCTGTGCAACCTCCTCTTACGCCCTTCTGCTTGCCGAAGAGATTGAAAAGCGAGAGATCAAGGATAGGATCCATCTGAAAAAAGGCGTGATAGGATCCGAACGCTGGGGCGAGAAGATGCGCCAGCGGATCCGGGAAGAGCTTGGAATTGAGCTCTATGATATCTATGGACTTACCGAGATCTACGGCCCCGGAATCGGCATTAACTGCAGCTATGACACCGGAATGCACTACTGGGACGACTATCTCTATATCGAAATCATAGATCCGGTTACACTGAAGCCCGTACCAGACGGCGAACTCGGCGAGATCGTGATCACGACCCTGGTAAAGGAAGGAGCTCCTCTGATCCGTTACCGGACCCACGACCTGTCCCGCATCATCCCGGGTGCCTGCCCATGCGGCAGCAAATATCCCCGCCTGGATATCATTATGGGAAGAACCGATGACATGATAAAGATCAAGGGCGTCAACGTATTCCCAAGCCAGATTGAAGAGATACTCAAGGAATTCCCGGAAGTTTCAAGCGAATACCAGATCCGTATCTCGCATCTGGACGGCAGAGACACCATGCGTCTCTATGTCGAGACCAACGGAAGCGTTGATTTCCTTGACCTGGCGAAACGTATTGCCGGCACGGTCAAGAGCCGAATCGGTTTCACACCGCTTGTCAAGGTTGTGGAATTAGGACTGCTTCCAAGAAGCGAGAAGAAATCCAAACGCGTGATCGATGAAAGATATGAATAATAAGAGATAAAAAAGGTGCAAAGGCTTAAACAGCAAAGACTTTGCACCTTTTAATCTACTGGCAGAAACCAGCATTACACATTCTGGTCTGTCTTCAAGCAACGCTTATCATTTCTTCTGATACTTCTTCCTAAGCCTATGTATCTTCTTCCCGCAATGGACAAACAGACACAAATATAAAAAAGCTAATATGCTAAATGCGATGGTGAATCCCCTCGCATATACACTCCCTCTTTCGACCCAAAAAAATGACTGGATACAGATCTGAGGGATCACACATATAAAAAATATAAGCAGCAGAGGTATCATCCTGTACTTGAATACCCGGCTGACCATCTCAATTCTGGATTCATTGTCGCTGAATATCTCCATATCCTCTTCTTCTGCACCTGCCGGCTTCCTGAAGTAACTGAACCCATTCACATCAAACAGATATTCCCATCCAAAGTCACGGTATAACGCCAGATATTCCATCTTCATGCCCTTCTCTGCCTGTCCGAAATCCAGCCTGTACACCACGTCTTGCGGAATACATTTATCAAAAAAATAGATGCCCGGAATCCAGAATTTTTGAAGCTTCCATCCCTCACAATGCATCTCTCTTAAGAACTGCTCTTCCTCTTCATAATCCGTAATCGTCCAATACCGTAATAACACTCTATCTGCCATATACATACTCTCCTTTACTGTTCTTGTATAATCGTTCAATCCGACGAAGCTCTATCTCCAGAACCTCCCATCCAAGCTCAGTTATCACATACAGCTTCCTCTTCTCTTCCTCTCTTACGAATCTGATCAGCCCGTCCTTCTCCATCTTAGACAGCGTTCCATACATAGTTCCCGGACTTATGGTTACTTCTCCGCCCGTCATCTGCCTGACTTGCTGGCCGATATTATATCCGTGCATCTCCTGCCTTAAGCAATACAAGATATAGAAACCGGTCTCTGTCATGGGCACATATACTCTTTGGATTCTCTCCTGCATCTTTTCACTCCCTTGCATACATATATTCCATTCCGATACAGTGAGATTCGATACATTGTACTTCAATACATCGTATCTCGATATATTATATATATCACACCTCGATATATTTGTCAACAAAAAATGCCCAGCCGTCAACTTACGCTGACATGCCAGACACCTTCCTGCGTTATTTCTTTATCATTCCCTGCAAGGGCACATAATAATTACTTTTTGTTACCATATAAATCACGATGAAACCAACATACTCTTTATAAATTCCGTCGAATGCTCCCGTTCCTTTTCAACAAGCTTTCTAACATGCATCCAATCAATATCCTGCATCATCTCTTCTTTCGTACACATTCTTCCCTTCTCCACAAGCCGGGATTTCAGATCAACTTTTTCCATAAAATTTTCTATCCGCGCATTTCTGTCGCTGTGACCAAATACTAAAAATTTCTTTTCCATTAAAACAGAAAACACCATTCCATGAAAAGAATTGGTCACGATGCAATCCGCATTCTGAATAAAGCCGATAAATTCTGAAGGCCCGCCTTCTATTTCAAGATTTATCCACTTCTTTCCCTGTCCCGGCCACGGTACGGTAACCTGAATGACCTTCTTTTTCAATTCCGCCGAGAGCTTGTGTAAATACTGCACCATCAGAGCATTATACTCTGTGTAGATAAATAGTATGTAATTCTTTTGCTTAGGTTTTTTTCCTATTTTTTTCCAGTCTTCTGATTCAAGCAGCAGCGTAGGGTCCAATACATCTGTGACATTTCCGCGGAAGCATCTTTTTACAAAAGGTACTGCGCTTTTCTCCCGCATAGATATTCCGAAAAAATTCTTATTAACTGCTTTTTTAAAGTCCGCATAATATTGGGACGGCAGAGAATCTTTGCCAAAGCTGGCTCCATATGCAACCAATCTGCAGTTTCCTTTTTCTTTTATGTTTCCTATATACGCATGATCCAATCCGACAGTTATCGCCGGATTCCATACCTGATCGCTTCCTATAAAGACATAAGAATACTTTTTCAATGAGAGCCTGCCAGATCTCCTTACCGCTGATTTAGAAGTCAGATATTGCCGCCGAAAATTACGCATACTTTTTCTTCTTCTCAAATATGAACAGAGATGGGATATATTCCTCGCAAAGCCCCAAACCCCAAAAAAATATACAATTCTTCTGTTCATTTCAATGCCTGTAACAGGAAATAACCAGTATCTTCCCTCCAGCTTAGCCGGCGCATAGGGAATCACTTCTACCTTCTCTTTGCTTATTCCCTGTAAATAAGATTTAAGCGCATATGCCTGCAGCATAGCTCCATAATCATCCGCCCAATGAAATGTCAATATTCCAATCATATATCTCTCTGTCCCCCTTTATTTATATTGAACAGGTATGATCCGTTCTTCTTCTAATGAACCTGCCAAACATCTGAATTCTGCTTTCAATATATCTCAGCACTGTTATACCTGCTATTGCAAGTGGATAACAATAAAAAACTAAATAAAAAATTAATTTCTTCCACCAACTTAACTGATGAAAAATTTCCAGTTTCCTCTCTCTCCCTGCCAGATATTTTGCGTACTTAACCGACTCCGGATTATGGTTCTTTCTCCCCGTTATATACCAATCAGACAGCATAACAACCATGTTCCATTCTCTGTATACCGCATTATCTATTCTTCCGCTTCGTATTTCAGAATCACAGATATATCGCTCCACTCTATATCTGGTCCTGCACGCCTCCGGCGAAAAATCCTTGCTCACACTACCTTCATGCCGCCTATAGTAATACCAGTTATGACACAAAACAGATACGCTTGCTCCATTCACAAGCAACCGATAAATAAACAACTTATCCTCGCCATGACTCAGATTTTCAACAAAACGAACAGACTTTACTGCTCTGCGGGCAATCATTTTACCGCCGATCGCACAAACCGCTACTTTATTAATATTTTTCAGGGCCTTCTTATTATCCAGGTAAAGGCTTTTCGGCGTATGCTCAATAACTGTTTTCCAGGCGATTGATTTCCGGCGATCACCAACCATGCTGTCATATAAACCTTCTGCAGCTATATCCGTGTGATTTTCTTCCTGCAGTTTATAAAGCGATTCCAATAGCTGCGGATGAATCAGATCATCGCTGTCCAGGAAAAACAGATATTTTCCCTCTGACGATTCTATTCCAAGATTTCTTGCAGCGGAAACACCCTTATGGTTCTGTCTGACAAGTCTTATTCTTTTATCCCTTTTACATAACATTTCGCATATTTTTAAACTGTCATCCTCAGAACCGTCATCAATCAAGATCACTTCAAATGCAGAATAAGTCTGCATTAAAACCGAATCTATGCAACCGATGATATATTGCTCAGAATTATAAATCGGAACAATTACTGATATCAAATCCTCCATCAGACTTACACCCCTCTTTCTGTCTCTATCATGAACTATATGCCTCTGACTCCAATATTCCGGCAAAGTAAAACTATTATCCTGTAAAAGGGCAGCCCCATCATCAAACAAATGGTTGCTCCCCGTTCCTTTAGAGAAGTTTCTTTCCCAAATATTAAAAATCTCCATTCCTTTTTAATTTTACTTCGCAATTCTTTTACTTCCCGTTCATACTCTGATTCTGTGATCAGCATATGAAGCAGATAAAAACAACTCCAAAAATAATGTCTTTTCGCTGTTCCTTCAATCTCAGGATATTTATCCTGTATCAGATGTATAAGCTTTTCCTCATTACGCAGCAATATCAGATGTTCCAAGGACGGCGTTCCATGAGTAATACTGCCTGTCCTCTGAATGTAATAATACCCCTTATAAGGAGTAGCCACAATCCGGCAGCTTCTCTCTACGATCTCACTTATCACACTCATATCTTCATAGATCTCTCCTACAGGATAGCGCACTGTCTCAAACAAATTTCTATGGTACAATTTACCCCAAACAGATGTTATCATTCCTTCATTCGCCAGCATAGCTTTATATACTTCCGCCTTTGACAATATCGATTCCTTGCCGGACATCTTATCTGCTCTGTTTCTGCCCTCTGATTTTTTACACTCATCTTCCTGCAAAACAACATGATAGCTTATAACTAAGTCTCCATTATATTTCATCATCAGATCGTAGAGAATCTCCAAATAACGGCTATCCACATAGTCGTCTGCATCGATAAAGGTAATATATTCATTTTCAGACATTTCCAAGCCTTTATTCCTGGTATCAGCTACCCCGCTGTTCTCTTTATGCACCACTCGAATCCTTGCATCTGCCCTGGCATACTCGTCACATATTCTTCCGCTTCTGTCTGTTGAACCATCATCTATCAAAATCACTTCAAAATCTTCAAATGTCTGTTCCAGAATACTTTCAACACATCTATGCAGATACGCCTCTACATTATATACAGGAATTATAATATCGATTTTTGCCATAGACATCATCTCCACTCTATCTTATAAATAATCGGCGGTAAATCGGGTAAATATTCTCTTCTACCCACCCGTTCACAAAGTACAGCCAGATCATCTCCTTAAAAACTTCTTTAAAATTGAACCCCCCATATTTGCGCAGCAAACGCAGCGCATGGATCGCCTGCTTCTTACGGCCATATTTCAGCGCGATCCTATATCTGCGTCTCGCCTTCCAGCAGGCGATCCGCTTAAGGGACTGCTGGTCTTTGATCCCGCAGATCTTCGCGATCTCATCTACCAACTTCTCATAATCACTGTACTTCTTCTCCTCCTGCGCGCGGGTCAGCGCACTTCTTGAATGGCTGCCGCTTCGGATCGATACCCCATAGAGTTCCTCCCGGATCGTCGGGCATTCATGCCTGTACATGAACGGCAGAAGCATCTGGAAATTCTGTCCCACACCATATTCCGGTATCCGTTCCTCCTGATATATGCCGAAGAACTCTGCAGTCCGCAGCATATAACACCCGCAGCAGACGAATGTCTTAGATTCCAATATATCCCAGAACAGATCGGTCTTAGACAGATCCCCCCTTTGTTCATCCGCTTTTTCACTGCGTTCTCCGGTTTCGGCATCATAATAATAGGACAGGGATCTGACACACTGATACTCAGGGTGCGCACACAGATATTCCACCCGTTTCCTTACGGATTCCGGCTCTAACACATCATCACTGTCCGGCCAGATCAGATACTCGCCCGTCACATACGGCAAGCCCTGGTTAATGGCTGCAGAAGCGTTCTTATGCTCTGATAACACGATCCGGTAGCCGTATCCTCTGTCAGCGAATTTCTCCCGGTAATCCTCGGCAACCCGAACCGTCCCGTCCTCAGAACCGTCATCCACCAGGATCATCTCTATCTTCGGATAGCTCTGTCGCAGTACAGAGTCCAGCATCTTCGCCAGATGGGATTCCCCGTTATAGACCGGCGTGACCACCGACACCCGGCCCGGTTCCAATCCATGATTCTCCTGACTCATTCGCTCATCCTCCCCTGGACTATTCATCTTCGTCCTCCTGCTCCCTTACCGGATACGCCTCCTTAAGAACCCGCTGTATATCCGGGCTGCTCGCAGTATATCGGTAACGGAAATGCAGCGTCCCGCCAACCTGTGAATTCTCCTTGCAGGCCTTCATCTGATCCTCAAGCTCCCGGCCGCCGTACCACACGCTGTCGGCCCCGCTCCCTTCGTCAACCGTCTTATAATCCGCAAGCCCGATAAAGAGTTCTACATCATCCCGGTCCGCTTCCTTGAATACATCCGACCACCAGTCAAGCAGCACCGTGAAATCCGACCACTCTTCTCCGCTTGCCCAGTAAAGCTGCGGCGCAAGATAATCTACCCAGCCTTCCCTCACCCAGGTCCTGCTGTCCGCATACAGCGAGAAATAAGAAGAAAAGCTGCTGGTCGTCGCACTGCCCTCCGGGTGCATGGTATTGCTTGCCCAGATACCTGACGGGCTGATTCCAAACTCTAATTCCGGATTTACCTCGTGAATGGACGCGTCCAGGCCGCTTACCAGAAGATTGACATTATTCCGCCGCCAGTCCCCGATATCCGGAAACTCTGTGCCATAAGCCGCATAAGTACCCCCGTCGTTAAAATCCGCGCCTGGATAGAAATAATCGTCCAGATGTATCCCATCCACCTGATACTTCTTTATCATCTCCATGACGCCGCTAATCACAAGCTCGCGCACCTCCGGAAGCCCCGGGTTGAAATAGTATCCCTCTCCATACTGCACCACCCAGTCCGGGCGCTGCCTTGCCGGCGACCCTTCTGCCAGATTCTCCCACTCGGAAGCATCCCGTGCAATCCGGTAGGGGTTAA
>OFGA01001447.1_pt1 | contig 16221 bp, 8 predicted proteins | sample 1521471 | NCBI WGS metagenome assembly OFGA01 (sample SAMEA3504086, study PRJEB24116) | mouse gut metagenome | biome: mouse gut; feature: mouse-associated habitat; material: faeces | place: Denmark | collected 2011
GAAGTGTTCACAGAGTATAAACGATTTTGAGTCGCAAGGCTTGTAAGAGGTACTCCACACACAGTTGTCAGCCTGTCCCATGACCGGGTAAAAACTGACAAGAGTGATGCTGCTCTTCTGTTTCTCAATAGCAACTGTATTATTACAGGGAGAAACGGGATAATGCGTCTGTTTACCTGCCATTTTTTGTCAAAACATGGCTTATAATTTTTATTAAAATAAACATATCTGTATTTACAAAATTTTCTTATTGTGCTACTCTGAAAACATAAAAATTTTGATAGATTTCCGGAGGTGGCAGCAATGAAGACATCGAATAGAGAACGGACACTTCACTGGATAAACAACCAGTACAAAAGAGGGAATATCTCCTTTTCCCATAAACTACAGCGACCGATAGGACAGTGGAGCCCGAAAATGAAATCACTGCTGATTCACAGCCTGTTGTCAGGCTTTCCAGTGAACCCGATTTACATCGTGGAATATGACGGCACAATGTATACCCTGGACGGATCGCAGAGGACCTCAACCTGTCTTAGTTACATAAACAATGAATTTTCCCTCAGCAAGGACACCCCTGATATCACAATCAGCAGCAGGGAAAACGGCGGGACTGTGTTAAAAGAATACCAGATTGCAGGAAAAAAATTCGAAAAGCTCGATGAAGAAGTGCGCAATCTTCTCTACTCCTGCAGCCTTGAATTCTGTACCCTGTCCGATTATACCGATCAGGAAGTCAGGGAAATGTTCCGCAGACAGAATACTGGCAAACCGCTGAACGGAAAGCTGCTTCGGATCATAAATGAGTCTGATTCGTTCAGTGATATTGTATACGCTCTCGCCACCCATCCGTTTATGAATAAAATAATCACAAAAACACAGCGCAAAAACGGAACCGACAGGGATCTGATCATACAGACTCTCATGCTCATGGAGACTGATCAGGAGCAGCAGTTTCTCTCCTTCCGCACAAAAGACATTGACGCTTTTGTGGCAGGGCACCCGGATCCCATCGATCCGGCTAAAATTGATCTGTTCAGGGAGGCCATGGACCAGTTCAACGGGACCTTTGAAAACATAAAAATACCCGTCACCTCCATACCCATGGTTCTCTACAGCGGCTACTGTGTCATGAAAGACAACCGGTCATTCTCAAGGCTTTCGGAACTGATCCGCGACTTCCTGGAGCATTACAACGATAATGAAGCCTATAAAAAATATGTACAGGCAGGAACTGGCAGCGCTGAAAATGTCCGCGGCCGTCTCGAGTACTGGAGAGAGATCATCGGAAGGGTATAACCTGTTCTGCCGATAACCTTCCCCGTCTGTTTTTCTATAAAATTCCTAAAAACAGGACACCTGAAATGAATGTAAAAAAGAGCCGGTCAGCAGTGGCCGGCTCTTTTTCTGCTCGCAGAAGGTCTGCGCATACACCGTGGTCAGAGAGGATTACCTGCCAGAACCTCTGCTTTCAGTGAATATGACAACGCCAGATAGCGCCTTGAAAATATCACATCCGCAATTCCAAAGACGGCCTGGCTTATGCTTAAAAAAGCAAGCCTGGAAATTTACAGAAAATCACAAAAGAACTCCTGATTCATCAGCAGATCCATGCCCAGGAAGCGGAAAATGCATGTTTCGAAGCAGCTGAAAGACTGTGGATGACTGCCAGGCACAGTATGGAAAATATAATATCCCAGAGACCGGACCAGCCAGACTTCAGGAAAATCCGGTGGCATTCGCTACATCCACGGAACCGGACGGTGAGTACGATGTGAATGGAAATATTCTGGCATACAGTATAAAGTATTAAAACTTACTGCCACAATTTTCACACTTATATGTTCTCCCTGCATCATCTACTGTCCCAACCATGCCAAAAATCGCTATTTTACTATTCTCGTCGAAATAGCGATTTTTCTGATGTTAGTTGATCCACATATCGGGCATTTCCTCTTTTGTAATCTGTGCCCAGTCATCTAAGTAACCAATATATATTGCCTGATTACTCTTTTTGTGTATGTAAATGACACTGTTTTTGACCAAAATAAAGAAAAAGTAGATAGTGCTGCACAAAAACTGCTCTTTCAGATTTATATGCTATTCCTAAAGACGAGCAGTCTATCAGTGAGTTTATTGGAAGAAATTGACGCATGGCAGAAAATAGCACAAGAGGCAGGGTATGCTACGGAAGCTGAAAATAAATACATTCAAAGTTCAGCATTGAATCCCCTTTCATTCGCAGACCGTTTCCGGAATCTCTGGAATTCCGCAAGTTTCTCATCCGCTAAGGCAGACCTGGAAAAACTGCAGAAGGAAACCGGCATCACGGAAAAAGACATCCTCTCTCTCGCTGACGGAAGTGCGGAACTTGCAGCCCTCCTGAGCGAAACCGGTATGTCAGCGCAGTTCGCAGCCGCCTGCTTCAATAAGGTGCATGACGGCGCGGACGGCTTCTCCGCGATTACGGAAGACGCACCTGCACTGGACCGGGTCCTCCATGGAATGGACGAAAGCCTGCAGAAAGTGAAGGTATCGGAATCCGCCTATGACAGGGCAATGGAGGCGGATGACTGATTGTTTAATATTTTATTGAATCATCTTCACCAAAACTATTAAAATTTCCTTCATTATCTATATATACTGTATAGCTAAAAATATTTCTATATTCCACTTGATTATGTTTGATGTATGCTAAATTATTATCTACAAGAAAGTCAATTCCATTTTGTGTTTCTTCTAAATCTTTTTCGTAGAATGTATTAAATTTTTCATACATTTCAACAAAAGTATTTTCGCAATCTGGTATCCAAATTTCATCTTTTTCATAATCATATATTATATTGCAACCACCATAAATTTGTACCAGATCAACATATAGATAATAATCATTTTTCCAGTTATTATTTTGAGCATATTTAATTACTAACTCTGCACACTCCCTTAAATCAGCTTTTCGCTCATTTATTGATAACCGTAACCATTTATATACCTCGTCCTGATATTTAGTTCCACTCCCAAGACATACTCTTAAAACTACTTTTGGGTGTCCAGAAACCTTTTCTTTGTCTAAACTGCTGATTACAAAGTTTTGATCCGTAGATGTTTTATAAACTTTCTGGTCTAATTGCTGCTCACAAAAACTGATAAAGTCATCATTTAAATTATTTTTAGAAGAACATGAACATAATAATACACTTGATAAGAACACCAAAACAATTTGTAATGTCTTTTTGAAAAGCATATGTATCTCCTTAATTGTATATTTAAGTAAAATTATACCAAATATATCCACAAAATACAATGTCTAATCTCCACAATTAGATACAGCGTCACTCCACATGACGCAAGATACTACTCTCCACAAGTAGTAAACCAATCTCCACAATTGGTAAAATAACAGTATGATATTTAAACAACAAACAGTGAAATCGTGGTTTACTGGTATAAAGACTTCTATAAATAATGAGGTAATTCAACCTTTTCAAAATGCAGAACAAATAATATTGAAATATAATCAGGCAATACAACATAATTCATTGACCCGGAATGGCTGGGAAAGATTACTTACACAATCAGATGACGGACTGAAAGCGTACCTTACAACTATTAAAGGTACAACCGCATCTATGACTGATTATACAGTATCATTACAGGGCAATATTACAGGATTTAAAAAGGTATCTTCTGCTATTACACAATACAATGCTTTAGCAACAGCAGGAACTCAAAAACAAAACGAATTTTCCATCGCAGTCGCTACTACAAACGGACGACTGGGCGGATATTTAAGAGGATTAGGCGGAGCAAAAGCAAGTCTTGGTGGTTATGCTAATTCATTAGTTAGTGCTACAGCGAAAACTATTGTTCTACAGGTAGCTACAACGGCATTAAACGCAGCAGTTTCAATGGGAATTACAGCAGCTATTTCACTAGCGGTAAAGGGATTTGATAAACTTATAAATTCCGCAAAACGTGCTTCTGATGCAGCGAATGAAGCATTTTCTGAGAGTAATTCAAAAGTTCAGGAAAATAAGGAAGAAACAAAAACTCTTGATGAACTTATCCAAAAGTATAAAGAACTACGAAGAAACGAAAACTTAGATACTGACGAACGAAAACAGGTTAAAAATCTTCAAAATGATATTGCTGACTTAGCTGGTGCAGAAGCACAAAATCTTGATTTAGTTAATGGTAAATTAGATGAAGAAATAAAAAAACTAGATGAAATATCTGAGAAACAGGCTAAAAGAGCATATGAAAATGCTACAGCAAACTATAATAATGCAGTAAGGGCAAATGAAAATGCGACTGGCAGTGCATCAATTGCTTTTGTTGATGGTTATGCTTATGTCGGTGACAGAGAAAAAGAAGCAGAAAAAATATTACAGGATGCCGGTTTTGTTAATTATTATATGCGAGGTGGCAGGAAACAAGCTGGTGGTCGTGGTGTAGGCAATAACGGGTTTTCAACTATAGTTTTCGATACATATGACAGAGATGGAAACTTATTAAAAGGTGCCCAGAAAAAAGCTGACTATTTACAGTCAATGATTGATGTACTGGAACAAAACGGGCAAAAAGAAAGCCAGTTATCGGCTGGATTAGTTGAACAAAGAGATAAATATTTAGATTATATAACTAATCAGAAAAACGCCGCAAATAGCTTAGTTAGTGCATGGATAACATATAGTCAGTCTTCTAATAACGAATTATCAGGAATTAATGTTGATTCTGCTGAGTCTTTTGAAGAATACCGTCAAAAAATGATTGAGGTAGCAAAATCTGATGATAGCATTGGTCAAATACTGGCTGATGGAACACTATCAGAAGAATCTCTGGAAATTGCAATTAATGACTTCATGTCTACTGCTACTCAGTTTTCAGAATGGTATAAACAATGGGCAGATAATGTTATAGGTGACACCTTTAACGATAAAAACCCAATTTCCTTCTCCAACACCATCTCACAGATCCAGTCCCTTTCCAAAGGTCTGGATCAGCTTGGTAAAATCTATGCCGACGTGTATGACAAAGGGGATTTTGACTGGTCTTCCATCCTGAATAACGAGGATTTTTCGGAAACTTTCAGCCGTTTCACGAATGAATACGATGCCTTTATCAAAACAATCTCCGGTTCACCGGATGACATAAAAGCGTGCCAGTCAGCGTTTGATGATCTTGCAACGGCTTATATCCACAGTACCGATGCGCTGAAAAACCTGACCCCGGAAACGAAAAACACAGCAACCGCAATGCTGGAACAGATGGGGGTTGCCAATGCGGAGGAAATCGTCACAGGGCTCCTTGCTTATCGAACGGAAGTGCTTTCCGGTAAAAAACAGTTTCTGAAAGAAACGGCAAAGGATCTGGAAACAGCCACAGCGGAAGAAGTGGCACAGTTCATCTGGGAAGAAGGGGTTGTACAGGGAACGGCACAGGCAGTTGCGGCATATTCACTGGAAAAACAGCTTGCAAATAGTATCTCACTTTGTACATCCGGCGATATTGCAAACATGATCGCACTGGCAGAGGCGTGCGGGAGTGCGGCATCCGCGCTGAAAATACTTTATGCGGTGAAAAGCGGAAACCTGTATGGCGGGGGAAATGGACCGGGGGTTAGCGAGGAAGATTACCGGAAGATACTGGCAGATGCAGAAAAAGAAATCGAGTCTTCTGTCAGTAACATCAAAACAGGCGGTACAAAGCCAGTCTACACAGGCGGATCTGCCACAAAGTCCGCCACTGGCAAAGCTGGCAGATCCGGTTCCGGATCCGCAAAAAAAGAAACATTCAACTGGATAGAACGTCTCCTGAAAGCAATTTCCGAAAAAACAAAGAAAGCAGCGGAGTCATTCACAAAAGCCTTCTCTCTCACCTCCGCACAGGAGAAATACGCACAGTATCTTTCACAGATTGAAAACGAACTGAGTGCAAATAATCAGGCAATTACAATATATCAGCAGAAACTTGATTCCGTCGGCCTTTCACTGGAATGGATTGAAAAGATTCAAAACGGTGCTTTCTCCATCGAGGATGTGACGGACGAAACACTGCGGGATCAGATTTCGGAATATCAGAAATGGTATGAGACGCTGGAATCCTGTTATGACAATGTCCGTGCCCTGGAAGAAGAGCGCCTTAAGGCGCAGAAGGAATACGCTGACAAGGTTCTGAAATCCCACGATGACGAAATCCGGTCATTTGAGAGAACCGCTGACAGACAGAAAGCCCTCGCGGACCTGAAGGAACTCCTCGGCGGCAGGGCATCGGAAAAGGATGTCCGTGAGCAGCTTGACAGCACGGCTGCACGGATCAACCGTATGGAGGAGCAGAACCGGTATCTGCAGGAACTGATACGGACAACGGAATACGGGAGCGACGCGTGGAAAACATACCGTGACCGCATAGAGGAAAACAGGGATAGCATCCGCGACCTGACCGGAACCCTTGCGGAACTCGCGCAGGAACTCATGAACCTCCCGCTGGAGCGGTATGAGGCCTTCCTGGATAAAAGCAGCAAAAAAACAGGGTACTTCGACGCGCGGATGGCCAACGCCGGTAAATCCGCCTGGAAGGAAACACTGCTGGACAAACAGGCTAAAAACATCGCGCAGACAAACAGTAAGGCGCAGGAAACCGCCGTTAAAACGGCCGGGAACCTCCGCAGCGCAGGAAACGCATTCCGTTCCGCGGCGGATACCGATAAACTGTATGCGGACAGCACACAGAAACCGGAGGTGGATGTCCTTTACGCCCGGATAGAAAAATATGTGAAATCCGGAAAGCAGATCCCCGCCTCCCTCATCACACAGCTTTCAGACAAGGGACACTCCAATCTCGCACAGGCAGCCGTGAATTACAACGCGGCGCTTGCAGCCGATCAGACGGCACAGGAAACCGCGAAGCTCATGGCCCACACCACACAGACGGAACTTGCGGAACTCGCGAAGCAGAAAGCCGCCCTTCCCTCTGACCGGTATGACCGGTACAGGGAAAAGAACGACGCAAAAAATGAACTCTACAGCGCGAAACTGTCAAATGCGACCGGTGCAGAGAGTCAGAACCGTATCATCGATAAGCAGATTGGGCTTGTCACAGGGAACAATGCAAAGGCACAGGAAACGGCACAGGCGACGGCAGAAAACCTCAGAAACGCGGTAAATTCCATCGGAAGCGCAAAGAAAACCGACGCAAAGGGTAAAACCAAAAAGCAGAAATCCGTCCTTGACTCCCTGTATAAAAAGGTACAGGGATACGTGAAAGCCGGAAAGGGAATCCCGTCCACCCTGATCGCAGAGATCGCGGAGGGGAATTACACGACACTGTATCAGGCAGCCGTAAACTACAACGAGATGCGGCTGGCAGACGATGCCGCACAGCAGGTGGCCGCACTGTCCGCGGAGACATCAGAAAAGGAACTCGCACAGCTCGCACAGGCAAAATTCAACAACATCCGGACTGAATACGAACGGAAACAGGGCGTAATCTCACATCAGGCGGATCTCACATCATCAGAACTTGACCTCGCCACGGAAAAAGGATACCTTACCGGACAGGGATGGTATGACAGCCTGATCAGATTCGAGGAACAGAAAAACAGCAGTCTGTCAGAGAAACTGGCCCGGATGAGGGAAAACCTGGACGCGGCAGTTGCCAGCGGGGAGATTGAAATGTTCTCCGATGAATGGTGGGAGGCGGCAGATGCCATACATGCCACGGAAGAGGAAATTGCGCAGTCGGACCTTACCCTTCAGAAATACAGGAACGACCAGCGACAGGCCGGATTCGACCATTTCGACTACCTGCAGGAACAGATCTCACGTCTCACGTCCGAGGCGGATTTCTATATCAGCTCCATGAAAAACATGCAGCTGAAGGATGACGGGAGACTCAGCAGTCACGGGATCACGGCGGCAGGACTCCACTACCAGAATTATGACACCTACCGGAAACAGGCGGATGATTACGCGGGGGAAATCAGCCGCATACAATCCATGCTGGCGGAAAACCCGCATGACACAAAGCTTCTGGAACAGCTGCAGAAATATCAGGATGCCCAGAGACAGTGTATCCTGAATTCGGAGGATGAGAAGCGGGCCGTCGCCGACCTTGTGAGGGAGGGTTACGAATCACTCATCAGCTCACTCGGGAAAGCCATCAGTAAATATAAGGAACTGATTCAGAACGCGAAAAATGCACACGATTACCAGAACCGGATATCTGAACAGACTGAGACCATTGCCTCCCTCCGCAAGCAGCTCGCAGCCTATTCGCGCATGTCGGGGAATGAGGAGACGGCGGCAAGAATACAGACACTGGACAGGGAGCTTGCAGATGCGCTGAAAAACATGCAGGAGACGCTGTATGACAAATACATCTCTGACACGCAGGACGCGCTCGACGACATGTTAAGCGAACTCGAGGAATTTGTAAATGAACTGTATAACAATATCGACGCCCTGTTCCGGGACGGCGTGACACAGGTGAAGGGCTCCGTGGAAACGGTCAACTCCACCCTGGCTGAACTGTCCGGTTCCTACGGCACCACCCTGTCCGAAGCCATCGGCGCGGCGTGGGCGGACGGTTACTATAACCCGTCTGGGGCACTTGCATCCATACAGGCAAAGATGGACGCACTCATCGCCGCATCGGAGGCACAGGCGGCACAGGCAGCCGCGGACAGCGCGGATGACAGAAACGCGGGGAATGTGACCATCTCATCCACCCCGGACGGCACACAGGAGGAAACAGCACGTCCCGGCGGAAACATTTCCTCCCTCCCCGCACCGGAGAAAAAGCCGGTCATCCTCTCAGACAGTGCGGACGGCAGACAGAAAATCCTCTCAGACAGCACGGAGGACAGTCTGAAAAGGAAGGCACTGTCATTTATTAAGAAAAACGTGCAGAATCCCTCAAAGAAATATGACAGCTATTCCGATGTCAACAGGGTGATCTGGAACAATGCGGCCGGGATCTACAGCGGAAAGGGAAAAGTACTCTCGGAGGACAACCTGCATAAACTGGCAAAGGAACTCGGCATCACGTACAACAACGCCGGATCCGGCGGCAGCCTGTATAAAAAGCTGAAAAATCTCGGGATCAGCGGCTTCGCCAGAGGTTCGGCACATATCCCCCGCAGTCAGCTGGCGCTGACACAGGAAGAGGGAACGGAACTGATCCACCGCACGGACAGCGGTGCCATGCTCACACCTCTCCGGCAGGGAGACATGGTATTCACCAATGACATGACCAGACGTCTCTGGGAACTGTCGCAGGCGGAACCGGACAGACTTTTTAAAATGACCGGAAACATCGCAGGCCTTAAAGTAATCCAGCCTGCTTTTACGGCCCGCGCATCTGCCCCGGAACGAAACCTGCAGGCCGGAAACGGCGATACATTCGTAACCATCGACGAACTGAACCTGCCAAATGTGAAAAATTACAGTGATTTCAGAAATGAGCTGATTAAGGACAGCGGATTTGAAAAAGCAGTACAGTCGATGACCACCGGCAGGCTTTCCAGAAAGGGAGCGGGAACTGGAGATATGGCAAAATACAGATATCTGAAACCCTGATCCAGCCTCCCCGGGAACGCATTCCGTTCCACTCTGCCGGAAAACAGTCAGACGAAAAACAAAGGCCACGGAAAAATTCCGTGGCCTCTTTGTATTTCAGGAGGAATTAATATACCGTGAAATTAAAACAGACAGACCATTACAGGAAAATCATACAGCAGCTGTCCGAAGAAAACAAAATACTCCGGGAACAGCCTGAACGGTACAGTGAAAAAAAATTTACGGAGCTCGTGGAGGAAACCCTGAAGATGAAAAGTGAATATGAACAGCTCATAAAGCAGGCTTCACAGTGCAGGGACAGATACGAAAAGCTTCTGAAAAAGCAGCGCAGGCTGTACACAGAATACAAACCATAACCGACAGGAGGTGATACTACTTGGCACAATTATTATTAGATGCAAACGGTCAGGCGGACATTCCGACGCTTATCCTGGAAACAAAAAGCGGCGAACGGTACGGCGCAGTTGACGGTATCACAGGAATACGCTACAAAAACAATCTGAACAGCGCAAATGAGGCAGGATTTACCCTGCACAAATATGTGGACGGAAAACTGAATCCTCTCTGGGAAGACATCACGGACCTGAAAACGCTGTTCATTCCCGAATACCACGAAAAATTTGAACTGAACGTATCTTACACGGACGAGGAATCCGAAACAAAGTCCGTCACGGCCGTGTCGCTGTGCGAATCCGAACTTTCCCAGATCATCCTGCGCAATTTTGAGGTAAACACAGAAACAGATATCGGGCGCGACGATTATGAGCTGACCGTATTTTACAACCCGGACAACCCGAAGGCCTCCCTGCTGCACAGAATGCTTTCCACAAAAGCGGCATCCTTTCAGATCGGCGCAGTGGATTCATCCCTCCGGGACATGGCCTTTGAATATTCCGCAGATAACACAGATATTTACAGTTTTCTGACAGGGGATGTCGCGGAACAGATGCAGTGTCTGTTTCTCTTTGATTCCATGACGCGCACAATCAACGTGCGGGATCTGTGCAGCACATGCAATGACTGTTATGAAGACACAATCATCAGGCAGTATGACGCGGACGGAAACGAAATAAGAAAACACTATCGCGGGGACTTCCGCGATGTATGCCCCGTCTGCGGAAGCAGAAACATAACTCCGGGATACGGAAACGACACTTCCATACTGATCGACAGAGAGAATCTCGCACAGTCTGTCTCCGTACAGGGCAACGCCGGCGCTCTCAAAAACTGCTTTTACGTAGAGGGCGGCGATGATGCCATCACAGCCGCTTTCTGCCTGATCAATCCGAACGGTACACAGTATCTCTATTATTTTCCCCCGGACGAGCTCGACAAAAATGCCAGAAACCGTATCTATAAATTTCCCGATGATCTGATTAACGCTATAAACGAATACAACAGGGATTACAAATGGTACTACTCAGAAAATATCTATGACCCGTCACGGCAATCCCACATTTATCATCCGGAGACAGAATCTTTTACCCCCGCCGTCTTACAGCCTGAAAATACAGACCTGAAGTACATAACGGCATATAACCGTATCGTAGACAAATTATGCGGGCTGTCTGATAAAAGCCCATTCCGTGACTGTAAAAAATACAGCAGCCCTCTCTCCTTCAGAGGGCACAGTTCCCTTGTAACAGCCTGTTACAATTCCGTTGATCTTGACGTCTTTATCCGTTCCGGCATGATGCCATCCTTTGAAATGGAAGTATATTCAAAGGAAGAAGCCATACTCAGACTCTCTGAGCAAACCCCCGGTTCCATCGCAATTTCCGGATTCGGTAGCGGAACCGTTAAAACCGTTGTGGACAACGCGGTTCTCATGACCGCAAAAACAGTGATCAACACCGCCCTTTTCAGTGTCGGAATTGAATCCAGCCGTTACAGCACCGGGAGCAGTGTCTGGACCGGAAAATTTGTGATCACGGATCTGCAGGATGACAACCCGCAGACAAACACCATTGTTTCCCCGCAGAACATCACTCTGACCATAAACGGGGATATGATCACATACTGCAAATCCAGAATCCGGTATATGCTGTCAAAAGAGGATCTTCCCTCCTTAAAAAATCTCTATGACCTGACAATCACAGACGATTATTTCCGTGAACAGATAAAACTGCACAGTATCGACAATCTCAGTATTCTTTATAATGTAATGCAGAGCTGTCTGGACATCTTACAGGATCAGACCGACAAAATCAGCATCCGTGAGGGAAACAGCGTCGCAGACGAGCTGAACCGGTATTATGGCATCTACCACAGGCGCATGGGAATGATATCAGCAATGATTTCTGAAAGAGAGAATGATCTGAAAGCAGTACGGCAGTACGGCGCGCTGATATACAGCTGTATCGATGCCGTGAGAACAGCGCTGGACTTTCCCTCTTACCTGAAACGGTATTCGGAAACACATTCCCTCTCCACAGATCTGTGGGAGGTATTCAACCGCCACCGGCGCGAGGACACTTATCACAACAGCAATCTCATCTCCGATGCGCTGGAGTCAAACAGCGACGTGATCCGGCATGCAGGATACCTGATGGAATTCGCGCAGAAAGAACTGGTTCAGGCCGGAACCCTGCAGTACACCGTCTCCGCTTCCCTCTCCAATCTTCTCGTGCTGCCGGAATTCGCCCGGTACGCCGGACATTTTGACACAGGAAACTGGATCCGCATCCGCACGGATATCCGTGATGACCGGGCAGAAGACTCCATATACAGGCTGCGCCTCCTCTCCTGGCAGATATCTTTTGATGAAATTCAGAATATCGAAGTCGAATTTTCCACGGCGGCAAAAACATGGAGCGGTATGCAGGACGCGGCTTCCGTGATCCAGTCCGCCCAAAACATGGCGACCTCATACGACGGAGTGAAAAGGCAGGCCGAAAAAAGCAGTGAGGCCGCAGGAATCGTGAACCACTGGGTCACTGACGGACTGGACATGACAAACCGGAAAATCGTAAACAGTGCAGACAGCCAGTCACTTGTAATTGATGAACACGGACTCCTCGCGAGAAGTCACGATGAGCTCGCGGACATATATGATCCGTGCCAGCTGAAACTTCTGCATAACGGGCTGTATACAACACATGATAACTGGGAGACAGTAGATACCGGAATCGGAAAATTTATATACAATGACCCGCAGAATAATTTCAGGGAAACAGTCGGATACGGACTGATTGCCAAAACGATTATCGGCTCCCTGATTCTGGGTGAAAATCTTGGTATTTACAATAAGAACGGTTCTCTGAAATTTGACAAAAACGGTCTGTCCGTCTCAAACGGGAAAAATACCATAAATATAAACCCGGGCGGAAATGCATTTGAAGTGATAAAAGGTTCAGAGAAGCAGATGTATATAGACATGGACGGAAATGTGAATATCGGCGGAGGGGCAATGGTATCATGGTTTAATGTTACTGATACTGACAGCGTCGCAACCAAAAATTATGTCACGTCCCTTGGATACCAGACAGCTCCACAGGTAACACAGATTACAAAAGACACGGTTACAACATCCTATATAAACGCGCTTAATATAACCGCAAAGGATTTTTCTGCGGAAACAATCACGGGGAAAAGAATTATCGGGTCCTATATTGAGGGTGCCAATATGAACGGCGGAACCATAAATATCGGGAACGGAAATTTCTTTGTTGACAGTAACGGAAATGGAAATTTCTGTGGCAGCATACATGCAACAGACATTGTTGCCGAGGAGAGTTATTATATCTCTACCAGCAGTTACAGGGATAAAATCATAGATTACTTCATCAATCCACAGGGGTTCAAAAAAACACTTTCTTTCGGAATTGGTGGCACATACATAAATATCATGCCTGAATACTTCAATATTGTTGGAGGCGGACACGCAGGAAAAATTGATATCAATGCCACTGCCGGTATAGATGTCACCGGACTTATAACAGGTACGATCACAAATGCAAAAAATTCAGAAAATGCAGAATATGCAAAAGGAGCGCATCTGACAAAGTTTATGTCCTGGATGGCCGGCAAACACGGGGAGGAGGCGCAGTGCTCTGTCGCAATGTCCTCCGATTCCTATTTCAGGACCTATGATCTGGGCGATGAAAACAACCTCTATCATCAGCCTGTCAGCGATGCCGCCGCTCTCGGTTCGCCGAATTACAGATGGAAACAGCTGTATGTTTCCTCATCATCCATATCGACCTCGGACCGCAGTTTAAAAAGAAACATTAAAAATCTTACCGGAAAACATCTGGAGTTTTTCATGCGCATCGAGCCCGTTTCATTTCTGTTCAGAAACGGCGGGTCCGGCAGAACACATGTGGGCTTTATCGCGCAGGATGTGGAAAACGCAATGAAAGAAACAGGACTTACAGACCTTGATTTTGCAGGTTTCTGCAAAGATATAAAAACAGTATGCCGCATAAATGAAAAGGGAGAGGAAACAGAAGAACCCGTGACGGATGAGCATGGCAGTCCGCAGTATATCTATTCTCTCCGGTACGGGGAATTTATCGCGCTGAACACCCATGCAATCCAGCAGACCCGGAAAGAACTGCAGATTTTAAAGAACCAGTACAGCCGGTTAGCAGCTTTTACTGGTTATCAGGAGGTGGTAAAATAAATGTACGCATCTGATTTTGAATATGCCGGAATGGCCCTGTCCGATTATGAGATGATGATATGCACTTTTAACCGGGCCGGACAGGAAACCGTATCATCCGGCGCAGACCTGTCATTTCGCACTGTAAAGCCTGCGGGCTCAGACCTGTTCCGCTTTTACGGTGCATCATACGCAGAATTCTATACCTGTACCTTTCAGATATGCAGATTATTCTGCCACGGCGACACGCCATATCTCGAACCGGAACGCATCTCCGCACTGCAGCGGTGGCTGTGCAGAAAAGACGGATATCACCCCTTCCGCGTCATACAGGATGATCTCAAAGACGTCTTCTGGAATGCAACATTCAGCAGTAAACAGATCCATTCTGACGGTAGACCAGTCGGACTTGAACTCACACTCTGCACCGATTCACCGTACGCTTACGTGAAATCAGTACCCGTCTCCCACTCTTTCACTCCCGGGACAGCCTTTTCACTCTTCGATCTGTCCGATGAAACGGGAAGCATCTACCCTGTAGTGAAAATTACATGCAAAGGCAGCGGGAAAATACAATTACAAAACAGTCTGGACCGGAAAACCGTAAAGCTGACCGGCGTGTCCGCAGATGAGACTATCACGCTGGACGGAAAAAACAAAATCATCAGCTCCTCTCTCTCCAGAAAAGACCTGCCGGACCACTTTAATTTCTATTTTCCCAGAATTATAAACACAATTGACACACGTGAAAACATATTTACACTTTCCGCAGACTCTGTCCCGTGTGACATCACGTTTATATACAATCCCATTATCAGCACAGGACTGTAGCAGTAAACATCCGGCACAGAAACCCCGCTCTTCTATCATGGAAAGGAAAAAACAGTATGAATGACAAACCGGTATCCGTTATTCTGACAGAAGCAAAAGAAACCATCATTCACGCGATCAACAGCACAGGACTGGATATCTCCATATTGAGCTATGTGATCCGTGACATCAGCAGGGAAATCGACGCCGCGGCAAACGCCAGATACCTGACGGACCTGAACGCGGCGCAGCCCGGAAACTGAAGTATCCGTCCGGAATCCGCGCCCGCACTGCCATCCGCAGGCCCCAGCGGGATTCCGGCGATGAATACCCCGGGATGATACCTGCAACAGTCCTGCCATCCGCAGGCCCCGCGTGATACCCGGCAGACAGCACAATAAATTTAACAAAGAAACGAGGTAAAAACATGTCATCCATCCAGTACCATCTCACCCTGGATCTGCGCCGTGACCTTCACCAGGTTCTTGTGATGAAGGAAGGCGACGCGGATTCAAGGGAAATCGTGATTACCATCACCGACAACGGAAAAATATACGGTCTGTCCGGCTACTCGGCCGACTGCAAATGGCGCAAACCGGACGGGACGCTCGTATTCAGTACCTGTTCCGTTTCCGACAACACGGTACACATACTGTGCACGGAACAGATGCTCGCGGCGGAAGGCGTGTCAAAGGCCGAAATCGTTCTTTACGGGGACCGGAATCCGGAACCCGGTGAAAAAAACGTCATCTCCACCATGAAATTCCACGTGAGCATCAGCGCATCCGTAATTCACAACGGGGACATTGAATCCACAGACGAGTTCAGCGCGCTCACGGAAATCATGCTGACAAACAGGGAGTTCGCCGAATCCCTGAAAAACCTTGAGGAAACGCTCACGGAAAACGAGGCACAGAGGGGGGACGCGGAGGAAACCAGGAAGCGCAACGAGGAACAGCGCATCCTGAATGAAAATGAAAGAACCTCCGCTGAGAACGGACGCAGGACAGGGGAAACCATACGGCAGGAAGCCGAGGCTGAACGGGACACGGCGGAAAAAAACAGGGAGTCCGCCGAAAATGAACGCAAAAATGCCGAAACAGCCAGGCAGGAAAATGAAACAGCCAGGCAGGAAAATGAAACAGTCCGGCAGGAGGCCGAGGAGGCCAGGGAGGAAAACATTTCCTCCGCCATCGAGAATGCGAATGCCGCCATTGAAAGAATGGAAAG
>OFGA01001450.1_pt1 | contig 16198 bp, 15 predicted proteins | sample 1521471 | NCBI WGS metagenome assembly OFGA01 (sample SAMEA3504086, study PRJEB24116) | mouse gut metagenome | biome: mouse gut; feature: mouse-associated habitat; material: faeces | place: Denmark | collected 2011
AATGCATGGCCATGGCCGGCGTGGAGGCGGGGCAGATAGCCGCCATCGGCATCACCAACCAGCGGGAGACTACGGTTTTGTGGGACAGGAATACCGGAGAGCCGGTATACAATGCCATCGTATGGCAGTGCCGCCGCACCTCGGACATGATCGAGAAATTGAAAGAGGACGGCTTTGACGAGAAAATCCGGGAGAAGACCGGCCTGGTGCCGGATGCCTATTTCAGCGCCTCCAAGATTGCCTGGATTCTGGAGCATGTGCCCGGGGCCAGGAAAAGGGCGGAAAAAGGGGAGCTGCTCTTTGGCACGGTGGACACCTGGCTCATCTGGAATCTGACAAAGGGTGCGGTGCATGTGACGGACTATACCAATGCTTCCCGCACCATGCTGTTCGACATCCACAGGCTGGTCTGGGACGAGGAGATTATGGAGCGTTTCCGCATCCCGGCGGGAATCCTGCCTGAGGTTCGGCCCTCCAGCTATGTCTATGGGCATACCGATACTTCCGTGCTGGGCGGACGGATCGCCATCGCGGGCGCGGCAGGGGATCAGCAGGCGGCCCTGTTCGGCCAGTGCTGCTTCCAGCGGGGTGAGGTAAAGAATACCTATGGCACAGGCTGTTTCCTGCTGATGAACACCGGAAAGGACGCCATCGCCTCGAGGTCAGGGCTGCTGACCACCATCGCTGCCGGGACCTGTGAAGAGCCGGAGTACGCGCTGGAGGGCAGCGTGTTCGTGGCGGGAGCGGGCGTCCAGTGGCTGCGGGACAGCATGCGCATGCTGAAAAGCGCCGCCCAGTCCGAGCAGTACTGCGAAGCGGTGGAGGATACCGCCGGGGTCTACCTGGTGCCTGCCTTTGCAGGGTTAGGGGCGCCTTACTGGAACCAGTACGCCAGGGGCACCGTGGTGGGGCTGACCAGGGGCTGCACGAAGGAGCACTTCATCCGCGCCACCCTGGAGTCTGTCGCCTACCAGACCGCGGACGTGCTCCGGGCCATGGAGGAGGACAGCGGTATCCGGCTGAAGGGCCTGAAGGTGGACGGCGGGGCCAGCGCCAACGATCTGCTGATGCAGCTCCAGGCGGACATTTTGCAGACGGAGGTCCAGCGTCCGGTCTGCGTGGAGACCACCGCCCTGGGCGCGGCCTATCTGGCGGGGCTGGCGGTAGGGTTCTGGTCCGGGCAGGAGGACGTGAAACGGAATTGGGCGGTGGAGCGGACCTTCCAGCCCGCCATTTCCGCCGTAGAGCGGGACGAGAAGCTGCGGGGCTGGCACCGGGCGGTGGAGCGGTCTTTTGACTGGGTCAAGGCTTGACAAATTTCTCCGGATATGGTAAAAATAGAGTACTTCATGGGGGAGTAGTGGCGGGAGTTCCCGCGGCAAGTCAACATACTGGTCCGGCTGGACCTGGCTTGCCTTAATAAACGAGACCCATGTATGGCGACGCGCCGTGCATGGAAAATTCTAGCCAGGCACGTTGTGCCTGGCCAGTTTTACATGTGAGGTAGACCCCGCCGCGCCATACTGGCTTACGCCAGCGGTTTCAGCGGAGCCGCCTCCAGAACCGGACTTACACGTCTCCGCGTATCCGGCTCCTGGTACAATCACCGTTACAGTTCTTGGGCAAGTGTAGACTGATAGCAGTACGGGCATAGCGCCAGTGACTTGCGGCGCATATGCAGCATCAGCCGTTCGGCTTCGGTTGCGCCGGTCAGCTTTTTCAGCGCGCGGACATGATGGATGCGAATATCATCCGTCTTACTTCCGCACAGCTCGCAGATACCGGCCCGCAGCCTGTTCGCCAGCGTATTTCTTTTATCATAGTGAAGGTATCGGGGGAGCAGGTCCTGTAGATTGTTATATCCTTCCTCCTGTTTGCGGAATCCGTCATGATAGAATTCGCAAATCTTTGGGCCGGACCTTGTATCATAGGGGACCTGGAACACGCCGTCACGCATGTACTTTTTCTTGATTTTGGTGACGGTGGTACGATACTTCCCAGCGAAAGTTTTCAGCAAACTGTAGCGCATCATATAGTAGAATTTGCTGAGTACGCCTACATTTTCTGCAATGCGATAAAAGTTGTATAATCCTCGAATTTCCGAATTATACTGGCTGACGATTTCGATATCCGTACTGTTGAGCAGCTCGTTTCTGTGCATGGGCCGCCAGAAATCGCGGCCCCGGTTTTCATCCCATTTGACCTGCATGACTTTCAGCTCATGCAGCTTGTTCTCCCACTTTTCATGCGGCACATAGAGGAATACCTTTCCGCACCAGGCACGATTCAGCACACCGTTTTTATCCCGTTTCACAGCTTTGCTGCGGGTGACCCGAATGTCATATCCCAGATACCGGACTGCCTCGCTGGAGTGCGTCACCTTGGTCTTTTCCTCAGAAAGGGTGAGCTTCAATTTCTCCGCCAGGAAACGGCGCAGGTCCTCTTTGATTTTCAGTGCGTCCTGCTTGGAACCAATCACACCGACCAGGAAGTCGTCCGCGTACCGGTTGTACTGGATTCTCTTGAAACGGCTGTCAAACACATCTGCGAAAGGAGTGGACAATTTCCGCTTCTGGGCTTCCTTGAACGCCCGGATATCCTCCTTGGTGGCATTTCTGGCATCCAGTTTCGCCTTAGCCCTCCGGTAGTGATAGTCGGCCCGCTCGTATTCTCTGCTGGGTGGTCGCCGGAAGGGCTCCGTGTCAAAACGGGCCTTGTACTCCTCCATAAAGGCATCCAGCTCGGAGAGGTAAATGTTCGCCAGAATCGGGCTCATGCCGCTGCCCTGGGGCGTGCCAGAGTAGGTGCTGTGGTACTTCCATTGCTCCATGTATCCGGCTTTCAGAAATTTCCACATCAGGGACAGAAACTTCTCATCCTTGATTCTCCGGCGCAGGATATGGATGAGGACATGGTGGTCAAAGCTGTCGAAACACGCCTTGATGTCGCCCTCCACCATCCAGCGCACACCGGTGAAGGTTCCTTGAATCTGGGACAGCGCCGTGTGGCAGCTCCGCTTCGGGCGGAAGCCATGGGAGCAGTTGGAAAAAGTGGGTTCATAAATTGCTTCCAGTATCATCCGGATGATTTCCTGCACCAGCTTGTCATTGGCGGAGGGAATCCCCAGAGGACGCTTTTTCGCGGGATTGTTCTTCTTGGCGATGTAGGTCCTTCGGGCCGGGTTCGGCTGGTAGCTCTGGTCTTTCAGGGATGCTATGATTTTGTTGATGCGAGCTATGCTCATGTTGTCGATGGTCATTCCATCCGCGCCTTTCGTCATGCTTCCCGGTGAGGTCGCAATGTTCTTGTAGGCCAACAGATAGAAGTCCGGGTTATACAAATGGCGGTGTAGCCGCTCAAATTTGTATCCCTTTACACTTGCTTTCTCTGTAAGGATTTTCAATACGCCGATGGGATTTCTCATAGTGCCTCGCGCACCTTCCTTTCTTGGTATTGAAGCGATTGACTGCTGTCCTTCGCCATGTGGGCGTGATTATTCGCTTCCGTTTTTACGGCTATCCCTGTCTATTCAGGGTCCTCGGACTACTACGACAGCTCCGTTGCCGTGGCGGATTTTCAGGGCCGCTTTTCTCGTTGCTCCCATAGCCGCTCTCGCGGCGTTCCGCTTTAGGCAATCCCCGTTTAGGACTGCTGAAATGAGCTTGATGTGCTGTCGGCATGTGACGTTCGCCATTTTCCACTTTCCCGTGGCTGGGATTCGCTCCGGGTATCCGCAAAGATAGATCCTAACGCTACCTTTGTCAGGAGCGCCGGCGGGTATAGCTTCCATACGCCGGGGGTGCGTCTATCCCCAATCTCTGGCTGTCATTCAGGCAGTTTAGCTTTTCATCCTCATGCACATCTTTTCATCCCTCCATGCCGCCGTCCGTGAAGCTCGGACAGCTCATGTACTCCGACATGCTATGGTCGCCCTCCGGTTTCCCTTTCAGGGTTAGTCGGGGGATGATGGGTTGCGTTATATGGCCTGTGCGAGCCTCCTTCTCATTGGATTAGCCACCGCATGATACCTTCTCCACCGCTTGCTCAAGGCGGCATTTCAGCAGTCCCGCGGACAGACGTCACTCTGCCCTTACGGGCGCACTTGGGTTAATACAATAGCATGGTATTTCGTTGTTCTTGCCATCTTTGTCAGTAAAATTGTAATACGTATACTTTTGGGATCGGGCCGCACCATTGATAGACAGGTAATCAAGAGTTGTACCGTCCGAATAGATGTCGATCTCACCCAAAGCTTCCTCCTCGCTGGAAGCTGCCATGGCAGGAGCAGGGACCATTCCAAGCACTGTCACCAGCACCAGGAGTAGAGCCAGGATTTTTCGTTTCATAAAGGTCCTCCTTGAAATTTTGACAGGAAAAGCGCATATTCTGTATAGAATACACGCTTTTCACCAATGGGAGAGGCGGTGTGCCCTCTAAGGACACACCGCCTCATGTTATACGCTACATTTCAGCGCAGATGATATTCCGTTCGAATAAACTTGCCGTTTTTGAATACGTCCCATACCTCCAGATAATAATCTCCGCCTGGGCAAGAGTGGAGTACTTCCGGTACGGCCTCTTCCCGCCAAGGCCAGAAGGGGGCAGTTTCCATATCTGTCGGCAGTGTCAGATGGATGTGGACCCAAGGGGTTCCATCTCCTCGCATTCGCGGGCTGCCGCTCTGCATGATCCACTCATCCTCGCCCATGGCGTTGTAGAGACTGTAGAGCATCCGGCGTGTCTCATACAGGTTGCGGATGAAGATGTAATCGCCAGTTTGTTGGGAATAGTGCCGGACTTCTGCTTTGGGTAGCTCCGGCTGATCGAACTGGCTCCAGTCACAGATTGCTTCCGGCAGGGGGCCTACCGGGCCGTCCGCGAAGTAATTCTTGTCGTACCGGCTTACATCTGTGATGGTGTAGTTGGTCCCGTCATCGCAGCGGATCACATCGCCTGCCCGGGGGACGTACCGGCTGCCATCCTGCGGGACATTGATAGAGCCGTCCGCATTGGTGCTGAGTGCGTCAGGGATTGTCTGGGGTACTGCGGGGGCTTTCACCTCCTCCGTGTAGGGCTTATCCGGTTCAATACGGACGCTGTTGGCGGCGGCATCGTAGGTAACGCCAAAGCCCACCGCCTGTCCGATGTCCCGGAGCTTGACATAGTTGCTTCCGTTGATCTCGTATGCTTCCAGATAGACACGCTGGTTATCCAGATAGAAGGTCTGGCTGCTGGGTGAGGCCATGAGACTGGCCATCGCGCTGGATGCCGGACCGCTAAGGAGCAGCCCCGCCAATACGCCTGCCGCGATCAGGACGGTTTCTTTGATCCGCTTCATAATTTCCTCCGTTTCTATTCCGATGCACTTGTCCTGAACCTTTTGCAGACTGCACAGAAGAAAACCGCACCGCTGGCATTTCAGCCTGTTCCACCTGGTTCTGGCGGGGCCGCGCGCTGCCCCAGCCGCCGGATAGGAACGTCAGATAAACGCTTTGCTCAATGCCGGTTTCTCTGCAAAAAGTTTTCCTGAATCCACCATAATACAGAAAACCGGCCTTGTCAAAGGTTTATTTTATTTCCATACGCCGATAAAACAGTTTCACCTCCATTTGTTCTTAATTTCCCTTGTTCTCCTAAAGACCACCTCACTTTCGAGTCAGTGTTCACAAAAAATTCTTATCCCAAAACCTCGGCTGCCTGAACGCAGATCCGGCTCTCCGGGTGATCTGCCAGACAGGTCGTGATGGTGAGACGGTTGTCCATCGTGGCCTGCAAATAGCTCCAGTCGTTGTTGTCGATAGTCTCCACAGTGGTCACCTGATAGGTGCGGGTCCCCAGTTTCGCGGTGTAAGTGATGGTGTCACCCTGCTGCAGATCCTTGATGGAGCCGATCACGTACTTGCTTCCGCGATTGTGTCCACAAACCCCTATATTTCCATCCCAGGCAGACGTGGAGCTGTAGTGCCCCAAGCCCTTTTTCATACTTGCGGAGGTTTCGCCCTCCCAAACCTTCATGGATATACCCAGAGACGGAATCTCCAATGTACCGATGCTGCCGTCTTCCCGTTCCAGGCCATCAACGCTGGTGATCGCTGCCTGCTGGGACGAGCTGGTCACGGAAGCGGTATACAGGCCGCCGTAGATTTCAGTTGTACCGTCTGCGCTGATGCCATAGCTGCCAGCACCCTCCATGGTTGCCACGCTGGGCTGGAGGCCCCGCAGGATGGACGGCTCCATAACACCCGTCTGGGTAGTGCTGAGGATGCCGTACTCCAGCTCCGGGATCTGGAAGTCCACCACGTTCGGACCGCCGTAGTTATACTGGGAGCCGTAGATGTCCTCGTAGGAGGTGTCCCCGTAGTAGTCCTGGGGGGCATCTGTGGTAAAGGAATAGTCTGCCGCCATAGCGTTGGCCGCCATGGCGTAAAAGATGAACAGCGCCATAATGGCGCTGCAAACTCGGTTTTTCATTGTCATTACTCATGTTCCTCCGTTTCCTGATTTGCTTCATCCTCCGGCTCCTGGAGCAGCCGGACCTCCCTACGGGAGCGCAGCAGCAGGACAGCCAGCACAACGATAGCCAGCACAGCGAGGCCGCCGGTGATATACGGCAAAGCCTCCGCTGCGGCCGCCTTTGCCGAATGCACACGGTCCGCACCGGCGGGATCATCCATACTGTCAGCGGTGTCGGCCTGCTCTTCCTCTGTGACCGGCTTTCCCAGATAGGTCACCTGATAGGTGACGCTCTCCACACCGTCACGGGTGATGTCGCCCACATAGCTTGCCGTGGTGACATACCCAGTGGCAGCCTGATAATAGGTTTTGCCGGAATAACTGGCCACCGCCTGATAGGTGGTGGGAGCCATGGAATCGCCCACCACGTCTGTGCCAATGATCTGCCAGTCCACGCCGGATAGGCTCAGCGTTACGCCGTCCTTGACCATGGTGGCAGGGACATAGGACATATCGTTCCGGTCTACCGGACCGATGGTTTTGGTAGTGGAGATCTTTCGGCTCTTGGTGGTGTAGCCGGATGCCTCAGTGCGGATGCTGGTGTGATCCAGGGACAGTGTGCCGCTGTAGAGCCCGTCGTCGTACTCCATAACAGGAAGCAGCTGTTCCAGTATGTCGGCCAGTTCGTTGGTGCTGGTCTCCAGGGTCACCGTTTCTGTGTGGCGGTCCGTATCCGCCACATGGTTCTCCGTTTTCACGATGTCCGCGAAGGCATAGGCGTAGCCCTCCAGCTCGAAGGGCTCCTCGATAAGCTTCTGCGGGTCTGCGTCCGGGGATAGCGTGTAGGTCTTGATGAGCTGCTGGCTGCCGTTGAGATTCTGCACCACGGTATCCGTGGGGATCTCCATAGCAAAAGCGCCGGTCGAGAGGGCCAGCACCAGCAGCAGGGACAGGATACACTTTTTCACAGCTTCAGTTTCCTCCTCCATAAGAATCCCGCGCTGGCCAGAGCCAGCGCGGCCGTCAGGGTGATTGCGACGTGAATGGGTTTCATTTGGGTTCCTCCTCTTTGATTTTGTATTCTACCGCGTGTTCCGGGTGTTCCTGGAACGCCGCCAGTATTCCCATGGAATGTTCCAACGCCCGCATAGTGTCTCTGGATTGCCTTTTTGAGAAGCCATACAGCAGCAGGATTTTTCCTTCCGGAAGGATCGAAAAAATGATGCGGACGGCAATGCCGTTCTTTGCCCGGACTTCATAGAAGGTGCGGTATCGCTCCAGAGTAAAATGCTTATAGTGGGGCTCCCGGAGGATAGAGGGCGGCATACGGGGCAGCGGGATGATCTGCCGTAGCAGCTTCTCCCGCAGCTTAGGCTCCAGGCCCTCTATAAAAAGAGCCACCTGGGCGTGATCGCCCGGCGGCTGGTACACGAGAACGTCTTTCATGTTGTGGGTTCCTCCTTTGATTTATCATTCAGCAGTTTCAAATGGACCAGGAATCCGTCTGCGAACAGCTCGGCAAATTCCGGCTGGCCGCTGATCCACCAGACCGGGTCGGGCAGCTCCCGGAACATCCCGTCATATTGCAGGCATATCAACAGAAATTTCTGCTTGGGCTCCGCTGTTTCTGCGGCATCGAACAGTTGGGTCAACAGCTCCTGGATGTTCGTGTACTCTTGGTAGTAGTCGCAGAGATCGTCATAGAATTGACCGGCAAAAATGAAGGCAAAGATGGTCATGACATCGCGGATTGCGTGTCCGTCTGTATCTGCCAGTCCCATCCGGCGCAGACGCTCCAGCGCGGAGTCGTCGAAGGGACTGCGGGGACGGTGGTATAGGTCTTGCATGGGGGGGCACCTCCTTCTGGGTATAAAAATACGACACCGTTGACGCGGTGCCGGGCTAGTACGCAGCAGTTGACAAAGTAACATCTGGTAATTATAATATAATCATGGATGAAATAAAGTTTGAATGGGACCCAAAGAAAAATGCGATCAATAGAGAAAAGCATCATGTTTCATTTGAAGAGGCCCAGACGGTTTTCTACGACGAAGAGGCAAAGGTAATTGACGACCCTGAACACTCGCAGGAGGAGGACCGGTTCATTATTTTGGGATTCAGCAAGAAGGCTAATTTACTTGTGGTCTGCCATTGCTATAGAGCGTCCGAAACCGTCATCAGGATCATTTCTGCCAGAAGGGCAACAAAGAACGAAAGCAGGCAATACTTTAGTTAGGGGGTGTCTTCGGTGAGAGAAGAATATGATTTTTCCGGCGCAAGGAAAAATCCGTACACACAAAAGTTGAAAAAACAGATCACGATCAATATTGACAGCGATACGATCCAGTTCTTTGAGAATATGTCCCATTCGTCTGGAATCCCTTACCAGACGCTGATTAACCTGTACCTTTCTGATTGTGCTGCAAACAACCGTCAACTCCATTTGAGCTGGAATTGATAACATAGCAGGGGAACATTTGAGGTAGTAGATTTCGTCCCGACCACACGCCGATGGTATGACAGGGGAAGCCCGAGAGATGCAGGAGAAGTGTACGCCTGCCAAATGTTCCCGCTGCTATTTTTCCAACAGGAAGGGGCTGCAAGTTGCAGCCCCTTTATTTAATGCCCGCTCATCCTACCCGCTCCCGCAGGAACTCCAGAAATAGGCTTTCCAGTTCCTGATCGCTGCCCAGCTTGTCCAAATATGGAGCAAACTTCCGGCGGTCAAAGGAAATTTTTCTGGGTATAGCGGCAAGGTGCTTTTCGGCAGTTCTTCTGGCCTCCCGCCAAGCTTCAAAAACAGCTTGCCTCTCTACTATGGGAGGTGGGCAATGGCGTACAATATACTGAATTGTAGCCTTATTGACTGGAGCGCCGATGATGTTGCATATCTCAATAAACGCTTGCTGGGATTCGGCATCGTAGTCTGCAATAAGGTCCGCACAAGCCAGGTTCAGCTGCTTCGGGTTATTCTCCAGAATATCAGCCAGCTCCGGAATGAGGCAGGTCAGCTTGACCGCCTTGCGGATTTCGTACTCGGTGACACCAAAAAATTCAGCAACCAGCGCCCGGGCGTTATACCTTTGGCGATTCTCGCCAAAGGTGAGCTGCTCTTTGATGTCATCCGAGCTTTGGCGAGAATCGCCAAAGCTTTCACTTGCAAAGGCATTTCGTTGCCCATTCCTGTTTTTTGCTTCCAGCAATGCCCGATACGCCTTTCCACGCTCAATGATACTCAATTCCTGCCGCTGGATCAGGTTAGTCGATGTAGCGATCACAATCGCCCGTGCATCATCCGCCTGCACCACTTCTGCGGGTATCTCCATCCAGCCCGCCAGTTTTGCCGCATTGGCCCGGTTGTGTCCTGCAAGGATCTCATAGCTGCCTGTTCCCATTGGCCGGACAATGATACGGACCATCAGCCCTTCCTCACTGATTTGCTCAGCAAATGCCTTCAGCTTGGAGGGGGGATAGGGCTTGAAACCTATGTCCGCAGTGAAGAATGGCACTAACTTGTCCAACGGAAGATTGCAGATCATGGCGGGGCCGGAGGGTGGATTTTTCCGGAATATCCTTTGATACGCTTCATCGCTGGCTTGCAATTCGGATGCCTGTTGGGTTGCGGCTATCCGCCGTTTCAGCAGGTCGTTCATGCCGTTTTTACCCAAGCCGCAGCACCTCCTCCGCCAGACTGCGATAGGATTCCGCTGCCGCGTTCCTGGGGGCATGTTCAAAGATACTGCACCCGGCGGGACACTCTGCCACTTTGATTGAGTATTCGATGGGGCGCTCAAATACGTGAAAATCCTGACCATATATCTCGCTGACGCTTTCTCTGACGCTCTGGCAGAGCTGCGGCCGGGACTGGTACATGGTCAGCAGGATTCCGGCAATTTGCAGTTTCGGATTGAAGCGGGCCTGCACGGAGCGAACCATTTCCAGCACATTCGGGATACCTTCACTGGCTAAGAAATGAGCCTGCACCGGAATAATACAGTAGTCAGACGCAGCCAGGGCATTGATCGTGAGTAGTTCATGCTGCAGACCGCAGTCGATGACGATATAATCATATTTGCTTTTCAGTGATGTCAACAGGCTATCCATCACCTGCTCACAGTACCGCTCCGTGTTTCCACAAGAGCTATACTGCGAAAGTTGCATTACTTGAAGCCGTGCGGCCGCATCTGTGAGACGCCTGTTGGCTGGAACCAGGTCCAAGCCATCTTTGATATGCAGTACCGCACGATGCAAATGCAGATCAATATCTTCGGGGCAATCAATAGCAGCCAGCAGCAGGTTTGCAAGCGTATATTTCTGCTCGGCTGGGGTAAAGCCGTTGGCGGCAGTCAGATTGCCCTGATGATCGTTGTCGATCATCAGGACTCGTTTGCCTGCGGTATGTAGGGCAGCAGCCAGATTCAACGCGCTTGTGGTCTTAGCTGTACCACCCTTTTTGTTTGTGACCGAAAAAACTCTGCTCATCATATTTCTTTACCTCATAAAAATTTTTGATTTTTACTTCGGCTGGATAAGGCCAAATCTCCATTTGCAGTAAATTTGCAAAACGAATAAAAAGAGATAACAAAAGATAAAAATGGATAACGAATGGGCAATTTGTGGGCCGTTTTGCAGTTGAGCCAGCAAGCCCTTGGAAATAAAAGGTGAGAAACAAAAAAGACCTCCGGGCTATGAGTTCTTTTACGAAAAACTCATAACCCAACGAATTACCGAACATTTCTTGTGGATATTCTTGCAGATTGATAATTACCACCCATTTATCGCCAGCTTTCCTTTCTTAGAACACCTCCGCAATCGCAACTACGTTGCAACTTACCCTCCAACGCCGTCAGCCGTTTCATATCAAATGAAGCGGCCATTTTTCATTCATAGGGCGCTTTTTCTTCGAGCTGCCTAACCCGTAACCTCACCTCATTCCTCTCCTATTTGAGCTGTTACGCTTTCATTTTTATCATGCTTGTCCCGCAAAACTGTCCTTTCGTTCCTCTCCCGTGGGGCGCGGTGCCATCCACCACGGCGGTGCGGATTCTTGGAATATGTACGCCGTCCAGGGAGCTTGGATCGCCGGAGCAGTAAAGGTATTCCACTTGTTCCCCTTTTTTCTCCATCGCCTGGCCGATGGCGCGCATCATGGTGGACTTTCCCGCGCCGGGACCGCCCTTGAGGACCAGCAGATCGTAGTGGTTTTCCGGCGCGCAGAATCGTGGAAATAGACTCTGAAAGCCCTGCCCACTGTTGGCGCCGAGAAAGAAATGGGTTGTAATTGCCATGGGTTCTCCTCCCAACTGTTAGGTTTCTCCTTCCAGCGTATGCGCCTGGGCCTGACCATGACAATCCGGCCTCTCTTTTTGCGAAAAGACGTGACAAAACCACTGGAGCTGTGTATAATGAAGAAGAATTCTAAAGGGGCGGCGGACGCCTCCCCCTGCAAAAAGGAGCGGCTTATGATCCTCGATATCAAGGAGGAGGCCCTGGCGGCGGCCTCCCGCTGGCAGGACTTATTTTATAACCTCCACCGCTGCCCGGAGCTGGGCAGGAAGGAGCAGAGGACGGCGGACATGATCCGCCGCCGGCTGGAGGAGCTGGGTATCCCATACGTTCCCATGGCGGATACCGGAACTATGGCGGTGATCTGGGGCGGACGGCCCGGCAGGACCCTCTGCTTCCGGGCGGACATCGACGCTCTGCCCATTGCCGAGGATACGGACCTGGCGTATTCCTCCCAGAATCCCGGCGTAATGCACGCCTGCGGCCACGATTTTCACACTGCCGCCCTGCTGGGCGCGGCGGAGTTGCTGCAGAACCGCCGGCGGGAGCTGGCGGGAACTGTAAAGCTCTTCTTTCAGCCGGACGAGGAGGGGGATGGCGGCGCGGCCCGGATGATCGCGGCGGGCTGTATGGAGGAGCCGCATGTGGACGCGGCCCTCTGCGTTCACGTGGAGAGCGGCATCCCCACCGGAACCATGACGGTAAAGGCGGGGCCGATTTGCGCGTCGTCAAACCCCTTCGCCGTCACCCTGCGGGGCCGGGGAACCCACGGGGCAAAGCCCCACCTGGGGACGGATGTGATCCTGGCGGGGGCGCAGATTATCTCCGCCCTGCAGACGATCTCCAGCCGCCGGACCTCGCCTGCGGAGCCGGTGGTCGTGACGGTGGGCTCCTTCCACGCCGGCGAGGCCGGAAACGTCCTGCCGGAGGAGGCGAAATTCACCGGCATCCTCCGCACCATGGGCGGCGAGGCCCGGGAACGGGTTAAGGCGGATTTCCGCTCCATTGTTTCCGGTATTGCCGCCGGGATGGGGGTAGAGGCGGAAATTGAGATTTTCGAGAGCTATCCCGGATGCCGGAACGACCCGGCCATGACGGACCTCGTCCGCCGTGCGGCGGGGAAAATTCTGGGTGAGCGGAACGTTCTGGAACTGGAGGAGCCCTCCCTGGGCGCCGATGATTTTGGCTATTTCTCCGATGCCGTCCCCGGCTGCTATTTTTACATCGGCGTTGGGAACGCGGAGAAGGGGTTCACATATCCAAACCACAATCCCCATTTTGCGGCGGACCCGGACGCGCTGCCTCTGGCTGCGGCGGTGGAGGCCCAGGCGGCGGTGGACTTTCTGTGCGGGGAATAGGGGGCTGTGATGCGATTTCCTAAAAAATTGGAACAGGGGAATACCGTTTTGCTGGTGTCCCTCTCGTCTCCGCTGGCGTCGGACCAGCCGGTGGAGGCCATTGCTGCGGCAGTGGAGAATCTGGGGTTCCGGGTACGGATCGGCGAATCCTGCCGGGCCTCCACGCCCAGCGGCTACGCCGCCGCTCCGGCGGAGGGCCGGGCAAACGACCTGAACAGGGGCTTTGCCGATCCTTCGGTGGATGCCATCTGGTGCACCAGGGGCGGCAGTACCTCCTGGCAGCTGCTGCCCCTGCTGGATTATGCCTGCATTGCCGCTCATCCCAAGCCCTTTATCGGGTTCAGCGATGTGACGACCCTCCACCTGGCTATCCAGCAGCGGTGCGGCTTTGTGACTTTCCACGGGCCAACCGCCAACCGGACGCTGGGCTGGCAGGACGACCCGTTCTCCTGGCGGAGCCTGCGGTCCGCGCTGGAAATGGAGGAGTGTATGCCGGTGGAGAATCCGGCGGGGGAGGAGATCCAGATCCTGCGCCCCGGCCATGCCTGCGGGCGGCTCACCGGCGGCAACCTGTCCCTGGTGACCACCTCTCTGGGTACGCCGTGGCAGATCGACTCCAGAAATTGCATCCTCTTCCTGGAGGACGTGGGGGAGGACGTCTACGCCCTGGAGGAAATGCTGTGGCAGCTGAAATACAACGGGACGCTGGACGCCGCCGCCGGGCTGGTGTTCGGGGCGTTTACCGGTTGCCGCAACGCCTATCGGGAGGACTATGGACCACTGGAAATGATCAAGGACTTTTTTGCCGGATGGCCCAAGCCCGTTTTGTGGAATGTTCGTTCCGCCCACTGCAGCCCCATGGCGACGCTGCCGATGGGGACCATGTGCGCCATTGACGGCTGCGGGAAGGGGGCTATGACCCTTCGCCGCTGGAAATAGGGGAGGGGGAATCCGAAGGCCGGCGCCTTCGGATTCTTTTTTAGAAACTGGAAATCTTATACAGAAAGTTCATAAAATCCGGCTTGTCAAGGACTGGGTATTCTGCTATAATACTTTAATTAAAAAGATATGAGGACAGGGGCGGGCAAGGGCCCGTCAGGGAGAAGCGCATGTACTTAAAAGCATTAGAGATTCAAGGTTTTAAGTCCTTTCCGGATAAGACCGTTCTGAACTTCGGCGAGAGCATCACAGCCATCGTGGGCCCCAACGGTTCGGGAAAGTCCAATATTTCCGACGCCATCTGCTGGGTCATGGGTGAGCAGTCCGCCCGGAGCCTCCGGGGCGATAAGATGGAGGACGTGATCTTCGGCGGCACGGAGAAGCGGGGCCCTGTGGGCTTCGCCCAAGTAACCTTAGTGCTGGACAACAGCGCCGGGATGTTTTCCTCCGTTGACAGCAGCGAGGTCATGGTGACCCGCCGCTATTACCGCAGCGGGGACAGCGAGTATTATATCAACAAGCAGTCCGTCCGCCTCAAGGATGTGAACGAGCTGTTCATGGACACCGGCCTGGGCCGGGAGGGCTACGCCATCGTGGGCCAGGGGCGGATTGACGAGATCCTCTCCGTCCGCAGCGCCGACCGGCGGGAGATCTTCGAGGAGGCGGCGGGTATCTCCAAGTTCCGCCACCGCAAGGAGGAGTCCGAACGCCGCCTGCAGCGGACCCAGGAAAACCTGGTCCGGATCAACGATAAGATCAGCGAGCTGGAGTTGCAGGTGGACCCCCTGCGGGAGCAGGCGGAGACGGCGCGGCGTTACCTGCTGCTGCGGGATGAGCAGCGCACGCTGGAAATCTCCCTCTGGATCGAGCGGCTGGAGGAGATCAAGACCGCCAAGAACCGCCTGCAGGCGGCCGCCGCAAAGGCGCGGCAGGCCGAGGCCCAGGCGCAGCAGGACGCGCTGTATGAGGAGAACGACCGGTTCTCCCTGCGGATGCAGGAGAACGATACGGACCAGGAGCGGACGCGGCAGGAGGCCGACGCGCTGGCCTCCCAGGCCCGGGACAAGGAGGCCGAGGCGGAGCTCCTGCGTACCAATATCCGCCACCGGCAGAATTCCATTGCCGAGCTGCAGGAGGAATTGGAGCGGCAGGACAGCCGCAGTCAGGACGCCCAGGCGGAGATCGACACCCAAAAGCGGCGTCTGGAGGAGCTGGATGCCCAGACTGCCGGGCTGGAATCGGAGCTGGACGCCCTGCTGGAAAAGGCCCGCGAGGCTGCGGAGAGCGCCGGCGAGGCCGGCAGCGAGATCAGCGCCCTGCAGGCCGGCGAGGCCCTGGCCGCCGATGCCGCCGCCAAGGGGCGGGAGCACCTGGCCGCTCTGGGCTCTGCTCAGGAGCAGATGGCCGCCCGGCAGGAGGCGGTGGAGCAGGAGCTGTCCACCATCCAGGCTCAGCTGGAGGACGCCCGGAAGGGCGTCCGGACCGCCCGCCGCGCCCTGGAGGACGCCCAGGAGGACGCCGCCGCCGCCGCCAACATCATCCAGGGCCACACCCTGCGCATGGAGGGCCGGGAGAAGCGGGAGCAGGACGCGGCCAACGCCCTCATGAAGCTGACCATGGAGCAGAACAACCTAGACTCCCGCATCCGGATGCTGGCGGAGATGGAGAAGGAGTACGAGGGCTTCAGCAAGGCCGTCAAGCTGGTGATGCAGGCGGCGGAGAAGGGCTCCCTGCGGGGCGTCCACGGGCCGGTAGCCAGCCTGATGAAGGCCGACGGGAAATACGCCGTGGCCCTGGAGACCGCCCTGGGCGCGGGGATGCAGAACATCGTGGTAGACCGGGAGGAGGATGCCAAGGGGGCTATCCAGTTCCTCAAACAGCGGGACGGGGGCCGGGCCACCTTCCTGCCCCTCACCGCCATCCGGGGCGAGGAGCTGCGGCCGGGCGGCGTGGAAAGGGAATTCGGCTTTATAGGCGTCGCCTCCCGGCTGGTGAGCTTTGACCCCAAGTATCAGAACATTTTCCAGAATCTTCTGGGCCGGACGGTCATTGTAGAGGACCTGGACTGCGGCATTAACCTGGCCCGGAAATACCATAACGCCTTCCGCATCGTCACCCTGGACGGCCAGGTCATCAACCGGGGCGGCTCCATGACCGGCGGC
>OFGA01001456.1_pt1 | contig 16169 bp, 17 predicted proteins | sample 1521471 | NCBI WGS metagenome assembly OFGA01 (sample SAMEA3504086, study PRJEB24116) | mouse gut metagenome | biome: mouse gut; feature: mouse-associated habitat; material: faeces | place: Denmark | collected 2011
GGAAGCCTGTGGGACAACGTGGGAAAGCTGCGAGCCTAACGCAGCCGTACTGCCAGGATAAGTGCGTCATGGAGAACGTAAAGTGAATCATCGCAAGGGTCGTTACAGGGAATAGGCGAAATCAGGCTGATACGCCTACACCAAAAAGGTGCGGAGGCGGCTGTGGGAACTTTCTCAATCCCCCAGCAAATGGACACAAATCCTCCCGGCTCAAAGATGGCTCCTAAAACGCACACGATTATTTGTTACGCGGAACGTGGTAAGCCCTATGCGTTCCTTTGCAGAAATGCGGAGGTATCGACCTCGTAAGGGGAAGAAATGGCGCAGAGGGTAGAGGAACGGGATAAAAAGCGAAGGCCTGCCCTGTAATGGGGCGGGATAGGGGGTTTGCCCCGACCCGAAAGGGTGCTGACTTGTCCCACGGTATTTCATAGCAAGAAAAGGAGGTAAACCTATGAACGGTAATTGTTCAACGACGGGGTATAAAAGCCCTGAGAGATTGCCGGATGCGGCGGCGCTGGAACGCCAGTGGAAATCTATCGACTGGAAGAAGGCGAAAGCCGAGGTCAATAGGCTGCAAGCCAGGATTGCTAAGGCGACCCAAGAGAAGAAATGGAACACAGTGAAGCGATTACAGTATCTTTTGACCCATTCGTACTATGCAAAAGCGTTGGCGGTACGGAAAGTGACCACCAACAAAGGGAAAAAGACGCCGGGCGTGGACGGTGCGCTGTGGTCTACCCCAGCCGCTAAAATGCGCGGTGTCCTGACCCTGACAGACAAGGGCTATAAGGCAAAACCGCTGCGCCGGGTGTTTATTGAGAAAAAGGGCAAAAAGGCGAAACGACCGCTGGGTATCCCCTGTATGTATGACAGGGCCATGCAGGCGCTTTACGCTCTAGCCCTCGACCCGGTGTCAGAGACAACTGCGGACACAAAGTCCTTCGGTTTCCGCAAGAGGCGCTGTTCGCAGGACGCCTGTGAATATATTTTCACAGCACTCAGCCGCAGCTTCTCCCCGCAGTGGGTGCTGGAGGGCGACATCAAAGGGTGTTTTGACCACATTAGCCATGACTGGCTCATTGAGCATATCCCCATGGACAAATCTGTATTGAAGCAGTTCTTGAAAGCAGGATTTGTATTCCAGCGTGAGCTGTTCCCCACCGACGAGGGCACTCCCCAAGGCGGCGTCATTTCCTCTATTCTTGCCAATATGGCGCTGGACGGAATGCAGAAAGTCCTCTCGGACCGTTTTCACACCAACCGGCTGGGCAGAATCGATATTCGGTTCAAGAACGCTCATAAGGTCAATCTGGTGCGCTACGCCGACGATTTCATTGTCACGGCGGCTACAAAGGAGATTGCGGAGGAAGCCAAAGAAATTATCCATGATTTCCTGCAAACCAGAGGGCTGGAGCTGTCCGAGGAAAAGACGGTCATCACCCACATCGATGACGGTTTTGATATGCTGGGCTGGACATTCCGAAAATTCAAAGGAAAGCTCATCGTCAAGCCGTCCAAGAAAGCGCTGAAAGTCCTGAAATCTGCCCTGTCCGAGACTATTCTTGGGCGTGGTAAGGCTTGGAAACAGGAAGTCCTGATTGAAAAGCTGAATCAGCAGATTCGTGGTTGGACGAATTATCATCAATCGGTCTGCGCCAGTGAAGCCTTTGCCCATATCGACTACATCCTCTACGAGTTACTGTGGCGATGGGCGAAGCGCCGCCACCCTCATAAGGGACAGTGGTGGGTCTCCACCAACTACTGGCATCGCAGGGGCAACCGGAACTGGGTATTCTGCACCGAGGATAAAGAACTCCTTCGGGTAGACCACATCCCCATTGTCCGCCACACCAAAGTACGAATGGACGCAAACCCCTATTTCGACACCCAATACTTTATTGACCGCAAATTCCAGCACGGTATGAAGCGGTTATCTGGACGCTTTAAGCAAATCTGGAAGAACCAGAAGGGGCGTTGTTATCACTGTGGACTTCCCGTGGACATCAGCGACGAGAGGGAGATTTTCTTCAAAGTCCCGAAAGCCATGGGTGGCAAGGACGAGGTGCGCAATATGGCCTACGTCCATAAACATTGCCAGCAAATCTTCTTGGAACGCCGCGCGAAAGCGTGATGAAATGCTTGAGCCGTATGAGTGGAAACGCTCACGTACGGTTCTTAGGCGAGAAAGGGCGAGTAATCGCCCCGACTTAGCCGACTATTCCCCGCTTGTAAAGGCGATGCAGGGCGAGGTCGTCCACATCTCGGCGACGAGCGACAACCACATCAACGCAATGGACATGAACTCTGATTACGGCGACGGTGCGAACCCCGTCATCTTGAAATCAGAGTTTATTTTGTCTTTGTGCGAGCAACTTATCGGCGGGGCAAGCCTTGGGGCAAAGCAGAAATCCATCATCGACCGCTGTACGGCGAGCGTCTACCGCTACTACCAGCAGGGCAACTATATGGGTACGCCGCCCACTTTGCAGGACTTCCGTGAGGAGCTGTTAAAGCAGGACGAGCCAGAAGCGCAGGAAATCGCCCTTGCGATTGAGCTTTTCACGGACGGCTCTCTCAACACCTTTGCCAAGCATACGAACGTGGACACCCACAGCCGCCTTATCTGCTACGACATTCTGGATTTGGGCAAGCAGTTACAGCCAATCGGTATGCTCGTCGTCCTTGACAGCATCTTAAACCGCATCACCCAGAACAGGGCGAAAGGCAGGAACACGTTTATTTTCATTGACGAGATTTATCTGCTCTTTCAGCATGAGTACAGTGCCAACTTCCTCTTTACCCTCTGGAAGCGTGTGCGTAAGTACGGGGCGTACTGCACGGGCATCACGCAGAACGTGGACGACCTCTTGCAGAGCCATACGGCGAGGACGATGCTTGCCAACAGCGAGTTCATCATCATGCTGAACCAAGCATCCACAGACCGCATTGAGCTTGCGAAGCTCCTTAACATCTCCGATTTGCAGATGAGCTATATCACGAATGTCGGTGCGGGGCAGGGGCTTTTGAAAGTCGGCAGCTCCCTTGTGCCGTTCGTCAACAAATTCCCACGCAATACGGAGCTGTATAAGCTGATGACGACGAAATTTGGGGAGTGTTAAGGAGGGATGCGCCATAAGGACAGATAATACGCTTTTGTTAGATGAAAGGCGGGAATTTTTTGTAAACCAAATCCACTGCATGGATTGCATGGGACTGTTTCCGCAAATACCAGACGGGTATGTGTCTATGATACTGACCGACCCGCCCTATGGGATTTCCTACCAAAACCATTTCACAAGGCGGCAGCATGATGTGCTTGTGGGGGATAACGGCATTGATTATGGACGCTTTGCAAAGGAAAGCTACCGTATCCTCACAGATAATGCCCATGCATATTTTTTTACACGGTTTGACTGTTACCCGTATCATTATGAATGTCTGAAAAAAGCGGGCTTCCAAGTAAAAAATTGTTTGGTTATAGAAAAAGGCAATATCGGGGGCATAGGCGACCTGCAAGGCAGTTATGCCAATAATGCAGAATGGATTATATTTTGTCAAAAAGGGCGGCGGATATTTAACCGTACCATGCTGATGTTGAACAGATGCAACGGTTCAACTGCCAGCAAGCCCAATAAAAAATATAAGACAAGGTTTAACGCCTGTTGGTTTGGAGAGGAATACCCAAAGGCAACCTATAATGCTTCGTGGCTTCGGAAACACCAGATTTTTCATCCCACAGTTAAAAATGTAGAACTTTTATCATGGCTCATACAGATTTCAAGTCTGCCGGGGGAACTTGTCTTTGATGGATTTATGGGGACTGGGAGTACGGCATTGGCAGCTCTGATAAACGGCAGGAATTATTTAGGTGCGGAGATTAGTATTGATTACCATGCGCTTGCACAAAGACGGATTAAGGAGGTATTAGAAGATGTCAGAGATTAAATTTCGCAACGCAGCCCACCGTGATTTTTTTCTGGAAAGCATGATGAAGTGTAAGGTCAACGACTGCTACCACAGGGCGTTTTTCTATGTGATGGGGATTGCGGGGGAAACAAGGCAGAACATCAACGCCATGTTCGATTTTAAGACGGACTGCATCAAGCCAGAGGGGATGCACGCAGGATGGCAGACAAGCGGCACGGTCAAGGTCTGCCACCTTGCCTTTAACCTCTGGAACGGTTACGCCGAGGAGGGGCGTGAGAAACTGTTCACGCCAGAGGAATTGTTCTGTTGCGAGTTTGCCCCGTATTTCATGGAGGGCATCAAGGTAAGGTATCCCGAATATTGCAGGGACTTACCAACGCCCAAAAAGCAGGCGGAGCATACACGTTAAAATATTAAAAAGAAAGGAAAAGCCTATGATTTTTAAGAACTATAAAACCATTCTCTGTACCGCCGCCGCTGTCGTCCTTTTGGGAGCGGCGGTTTTTTGCGGCTTTAAGATTTACAGCCATTACCAGCAGATAGACGAGCAGACCGAAGCCTTTGCGGAGATTGCCGAGGTTGTGGAGAACGCCGAGCCAGAGGAAGAACCGCCAAAAGATAAGGATACGCCCGTCAGCGAGGGCGAGGATATATTGGCAAAATACAAGGAACTGTATTTGCAGAATGAGGATATGGTCGGGTGGATTGCCATTGACGGAACAGGCATCAACTACCCCGTCATGCAGAGCAAGAACAATCCCAACTTCTATCTGAAACACAGCTTTGAAAAGGAATACAGCGACTTAGGCGTGCCGTATATCCAAGAGGACTGCGACATCCTAACAAGCGACAATCTGGTTATCTACGGACACCACATCAAAGGCGGCAGGATGTTCGGGGCATTGGAAGATTACAAATCCAAGAACTTTTATGAGAAGCATAAGACCATTCAGTTTGACACCCTCACGGAGCAGGCGCAGTATGAAATCATTGCCGTGTTTAAGACCGTGGCGTACAGCTCACAGGGCTACCGCTACTATGATTTTGTCAATGCGGAGAATGAAAAAGAGTTTGATGCCTTTGTCGGGAAGTGCAAGGAGCTTGCCTTGTATGATACGGGCGTGACAGCCCAATACGGCGACAGGCTCATTACCCTCTCCACCTGCGAATACTCGGCACAGAACGGCAGGCTTGTCGTCGTGGCAAAAAAGGTAAACTGACATGACCGCAAATCTTCTGGGAAAGGAGGTCGGATTTTATGGCTGATATAAAGACCAGAGATGCGGTCAAAGGAACGATTAAGACTTTAGACAAAGCCGCCATAGCAGGCAGGCGCATGAAATCCGCTTACGCAAAGACAAAGGACAAGGCGGAGCAGGGATATTATGCAGAGGAAAATTCCCCCACGGAATATGCCGCCGACAAGGTTTCCCATGCTTCGGGGCGTATCAAGGACGAGGGCATCCACCAGTTTAATAAGCAGGGGCAGAAAAACGCTGAAGCCACAAGGGAAAATATCGGTAAGGCAAAGGATAAAATCGCCGACTTTAAGGCAAAGCGGGCGAAGAAAGCCGCAGAGCAGAAAACAATGCGGAATAAGGCAGGACAAAACGCCATGCGTACAATGGGACAGGACGGCTTGCAGGAAATACAAGGGACTGCAAGCCGTCCCGCTGTTTCCGCTACTTCTGCTGCTTCTGCCAAGACCGAAACGCCCCAGACGGCGGCAAACTCGCTGATAAAGACCAGACAGCAGGGAAAGCGGACGATAAAGACAACCGCCAGAAATGCGGAAAAAACCGTCAAGACCACAGCCAAAGGCACGGTCAAGGCGACGGAAAAAGGCGTGAAAACCGCAAAGGCGACATCCAAGACGGCGATTAAGACCACGGAGCAGACCGCAAAGGCGGCACAGAAAACGGCGAAAGCGTCCGCCAAAGCCGCCCAGAAAGCGGCACAGACGGCAAAAGCCACCGCAAAGGCGACAGCCGAAGCGACGAAAGCCACGGTCAAGGCGACCATTGCGGCGGTCAGGGCGATTATCGCAGGGACTAAGGCATTGATTTCCGCCCTTATCGCAGGCGGCTGGATTGCCGTTGTGATAATCCTTATCGTCGTCCTGCTTGGGTGCGCCGTTTCCCTGTTCGGGGGCGGCAGCGACAGCACATCCTATACCCCTGTCAGTGCGGAGGTGGAAGCCTACACGCCGCTGATACAGAAGTATGCGAAGCAGTACGGCATCCCCGAATATGTGGAGCTTATCAAGGCGGTGATGATGCAGGAATCTGGCGGCAAAGGCAGCGACCCGATGCAGGCGGCGGAGGGGAGCTTCAACAAGAAATACCCCCATGAGCCGAACGGCATCAAAGACCCCGAATATTCCATCGAGTGCGGCGTGCAGGAATTAAAAGCTGCCCTTGTTTCAGCCGAGGTGGAGAACCCGATTGACATGGAGCGCATCAAGCTCGCCCTGCAGGGCTACAACTTCGGCAACGGGTATATCTCATGGGCAAAGACCAACTACGGCGGCTATTCCTATGCAAATGCGGTGGAATTTTCCGCAATGCAGGCACAGCGGCTCGGTTGGGAGAAGTACGGCGACACGCAGTACCCCGCCCATGTGTTACGCTACTACCCATACGGGCGGGCGTTTACAAGCGGTGGCAATCAAGCCATCGTAGAAGTGGCTCTGACGCAGCTTGGCAACGAGGGTGGACAGCCTTATTGGAGCTGGTACGGCTTTGGCGGGCGTGTAGAATGGTGCGCCTGCTTCACATCGTGGTGCGCCGACCAGTGCGGCTATCTGGAAAGCGACATTATCCCGAAATTCTCCCTCTGCTCGGATGGTGTAAACTGGTTTAAGGGCAAAGGACAATGGCAAGACCGAAGCTATGAGCCAACGGCAGGAAATATTATCTTTTTTGATTGGGATGGAGATGGAACAATCGACCATGTGGGTATTGTAGAGAAAAGCGAGAATGGTGTTGTTTATACCGTGGAGGGCAACTCTGGCGATGTCTGCAAGCAAAAACAATACGCTGTCGGTAGTAGCGTTATTTATGGTTACGGCTTGCCAGTTTACTAAAATAGGGCGAAAGAAAAACCAGAGGTTTTTATTCCTCTGGCTCTTTTGCCTTACATAGCCCGTTTACGGTTGCTTCTATGACGGACAGCTCCTTGTCATTCAATCGGTCAAGCAAAGTGTCCAAATGCCTGCGGACAGAACTTTTAACTGCCGTCTTGTCCGAATGTATGTACTCGTCAACCGAAATGTCAAATATCATAATAAGTTGAAAAAACAACTCAATGCTTGGATATTGTCCCTCATTTTCAATTGCTTGGAGATGTCTGGGGTTGTAGTCAACAATACGGGCAAGCTGTTCTCTGGTCATGCCTTTGGCTTTTCGAGCTTTCTTAATTGCTTGTCCTATGGGTGTAAAATCAAAGTCAAAATCGTTGTTTCTCTCGTCCATAAGTTCACCACCTATACTCTGAAATTCTTACCCTTATATTTTACAGAGATGTGGCTTCTGATTAAACGCTGTGAAATCTCTTGGTATAAGATATTTAATAGCCTGTATTGAGATATAAAAGTTCGTGTTTACACAGTTGATATTATTCGTTTGACCGCTTATAATGGATGCAATACATTTGGGAGGCTAATTATGTTTGAGTATATGACGGTGCAGGAAGCCGCAAAGCTTTGGAAATTATCTGAACGACAGGTACAGAAATTATGTGAGACCAATCAGATTGATGGAGTAGTTCGTTTGAGCCGAATATGGTTAATACCTCGAATAGCTAAAAAACCTGCGGATGCCCGAAGAAAAGAAAACAAATTAGAAGAAATTCATACAGATGACAAATAGGAATGCCACAATAAGGGCGGAGGTGAAATGGTATGGCAAAAATTTTGGTAGTTGAAGATGATGAACTGACAAATGAAACAGTCAGCGAATATTTTCGTGATATGGAGCATACTGTCGTTTCAGTCTTTGATGGAGAAACGGCAGTTGAATCATTTAATACAGATAAAATCGACCTTGTAATACTGGATATTATGCTACCGAAAATGAGTGGATTGAACGTCCTGAAGCAAATCAGAAAAAGTAGTTCTATTCCCGTGATTATGTTGACAGCTATGGACGATACAGATACACAGATTATGAGTTTTGATGGTTTGGCTGACGATTATGTAATAAAACCATTTTCCATTGTTCTTCTTGGTAAAAGAGTGACAGCTTTGCTCCGCCGTGTCGGGAAAACTGAACCCGAAAAGATATGGCAGCAAGGAGATGTAATGGTTGATTTTTCTGGTTTTTCGGCAGAAAAAGCAGGAATATCGGTTGATATTTCACCGAAGGAAGTATTGTTGCTGAAAATGTTGGTGGAGCATCCAGGTGTTGTTTTGACGAGAGAACAGATATTAAACTATATTTGGGGTATAGATATTCCGCTAAATGATAGAACAATTGACACTTACGTAGGACGCTTGCGGAAAAAGTTGGATTTGGACTGTATTCAAACGATAAAAGGTGTGGGATATAAATTTGAGGTGAAGCGATGAAATTATTTCAAAAAAACTTTTTATATACGCTTTCCATTATGGTGTTGATTACCTTGTTGGGGCATTGCCTGATTTACCTTCTCATTCCCACAATTTACACCAATCAAAAGGAAAAGCAGGCAATAGAAATCAGTAATGAAATCGTGCGAAAATTACAGGAATCTGAGTCCAAAACACCTCAAGAACTGGTTGAGCAATACGCAAAGAAAAGCAAGTCATGTATCTCCCTTTCCTATGAAGGAGAGCAATATGTTTTTGGGGCTTTTTATATTGAGGATGTACTGAATGGGAACGGGAAGAATTATTCGTTTCAGGCATCTCCTGATGGTAAACTGGAAAGTTCTAATACATTTCCTCAAATTACAAACCAAGGCATAGAGGGATTAACACCATTCCTTTCCACACAATTTGTAAAAAAGACCTCGACATTTATGGATGCTTATGATAAAGAATGTAGTTTACAGATTGTAATGACTTTACAGCCGGTTGGCGAAGTTAAAGGCGTTGTTCTTGAAATACTTCCGTTTACCCTGATAATTTGTGTACTGATTTCTGTTATTGTTGCTTTGTGGTATTCCAGACGGATGACAAAGCCAATCACAGAAATATCAAATGCAACCAGTCGTATGAAGAAGTTGGAACGCACGATTATCTGTCCTGTGACATCAAAAGATGAAATCGGGCAGCTTGCTCAAAATGTAAATTCGTTATATAGGGAGTTGCTTACTTCTATTGATGACCTACATGCTGAAATTGAACATGTCAACGAGGTAGAGCAATCCAAGATAGACTTTATGCGAGCAGCTTCCCATGAACTTAAAACGCCAGTTACTGCGGTATGTACCATGCTGGATAGTATGATTTTGGGAATAGGAAAGTTTCAGGATTACGACACCTATCTGCCTGTGTGCAAAGATATGATGTTACAGCTGGCAACGATGATTCAAGAGGTATTAGATGCGTCTAAGCTCAGTGGTCAGCAAGAAGAAAAGGTAGCTGAGGTTTCTCTATCAGAGCTTCTTAACGAAGTGTGTAGCCCTTATATTCTAATTGCCAAAGCTAAGGGGATAAACTTTAAAATGGACGTGGATGACAGCAGTTATGCTATGCTCCCGCAAAAAGCAGTCACAAAAGCAATTTCCAATATAATTTCTAATGCCGTAAAATATACGGAAAAGGGAAAGCGGGTTTTTATCTCTTGTATGAATGGAACTCTAATTGTAGAAAACGAATGTAAGCCTATTCCAGAAAAAGAGCGAAAGCATCTATTTGAAGCATTCTATCGACCAGACTATTCCAGAAGTCGGACAACGGGAGGTAATGGACTTGGTCTTTACCTTACAGGGAAAATTTTAGATACCTACCGTATTAGCTATGCCTTAGAGCCAACGAATAGTGGAATGCGGTTTCGTATAGATTTAAAAAAGTAAATTTCTGTAGTGAAAGCATCCTCTTTGCCGAGGGTGTTTTTTTATTTCATAGAAAAGTGCGTCCTATGAAACAAAAAGCCCTCCGGGCGGGATGCACACTGCGGCGTGAGCGGTGGATGTCGCGATGCGACCGCCGCAGGCGCGAGTTTCGCAAGCGAAACTCTTTTCTTGTTTTGACAACTTCATGACAACTACACTTCATACGCATGAAAAATGCTCCGTTTATAATACTTCTTGAAAACAAAATAAAGGAGGATTTTCTATGGGTGCAATGAAACGCACAGTACGTTATCTTACTCGCAAATGGAAAAAAAGTATTTTACTGTTTGCAATTTTCCTTGTGGTTGGAACATTGGTAATCTCAGGCATTTCAATTCAGAGTGCTTCGGAGCAAGCTGCCACAAATTTACGCAGGTCATTTGGCGGTGGTTTTGTTATGAAAGAAGACCACAGCGACCAATCCAAGTTTGAACGTCGGGATGTTGGCAACGGAAGCTACGCAATGGTTTATACTGGGGAATCACTTACAAAAGAGATTGCTGATAAGGTAGCCTCTGTTCCTGGTGTCAGTGGATACAATGCGGAGAACATCGGACCCGCTAACTTAAAAACTATGGAAGGTGACTATTTAGAACTTAAAAGCATCGAAGGCAGTATGTTTGCCAATGAGCCTGTTCTTAGCAAGCAAGCCAACATTTATGGCTATACTAACACGCAGGAAGCGGATATGTTCACAGGGGGAAGTATAGAGTTAATTGAAGGGCGGCAGATTACGCCAAAAGACCAAAATGCCGTTCTTATTCACAAAGAGCTTGCCGAGAAAAATGGCTTAAAACTTGGCGACCAGTTTATCATTGCTATGAATTCACAGATTACGGGCGGTGATGAGGAAGGCGGAAAACTGAAAGAAACCGTAACCATTGTCGGCATTTTTGACTCAAAAGTAAGTCAACAAGTATCTGTGTTCTCTACGCCGGGTGAACTTTTGGAAAATACAGTATTGATGGATGTAGAAACTAGCGTAAAGCTACTCTCGTGGTCATCCGCAGGATATTATAAAGTTCATTATCGGGTGAATGACCCCGCAGAACTAAACAATATTATGCAAGAAGTGAAAAAACTGAATTCCATTGATTGGAGCTGTTACTCCATATCCACAGATAATAAGACCTATGAAGTTGCTACTACTCCGTTGGATAATTTAAGCGGATTGATTACCACTCTTATCATTATTATTACTATTATTGGTGTGGCAGTTTTAATTTTACTGCTTACCATGTGGACAAAAAGCCGTACTCATGAATCTGGGATTTTGCTTTCACTCGGAATTGGCAAATTTAAAATTATCATGCAGCATATGGCAGAAGTATTTATTATAGCAATCTTGGCGTTTGGCATTTCGTTTTTTACGAGCAGTGCAGTAGCACAAGGCTTGGGAAACACCTTGTTGGGTGACACCAGCCAAAGCAGTACACCACAGAATACGCAGTTAGAGGAAGATGGGTCTTTTGGGTATACGCTTCCTGAAACACCGATGAATGTAGATACAGCAACGGAGCTGAGTGTGACCGTAGTACCGCAGACTTTCCTATGGGTATTCGGAATCGGCGGCTTATTGACTGTTGTAGCTGTATTAGCTGCATCCGTACCGTTGTTCCGTTTAAAGCCAAAACAGCTTCTCGCTAAAATGAGTTAGGAGAGGAAATCATATGGGAATATTTCAAAGAGCCTTTCTATCCGTCATAAGGAAGTTGGGAAAAAGCGTTGTTCTGTTCTTAGTATTACTTGTCGTGTCCACCTTTGTTTTAGTTGGGCTATCGACAAAACGAACATCGGATACAGCAGCATTGGAACTCCGTCACACTCTTGGTGGAAATTTTGGGCTTGTGATAAATAAGGCGAATTCCGAGAATTACAAAGCGGACGAAAACGGTGGGGTACAATACACAGGTTCTTCCCTTGATGATTCGGTGATAGAAAAAGTGATGTCTATATCAGGGATTGAACAATACAATGCCTACCAAAACGGAGAATCAGAAGTGCTGTCCTCTGACGGTATACCATTAGAGCTTATTAAAACCAACAATCAATACGATGAGGATGAGCGATTGCTGCACATGGCTACAAGTGAGTCCAATTCCTTTTCTGAGAAAAGCAATTATTTCCAAAAGGAAATTTTCCAGCTCACAGAAGGGAAGCATATTGGGGATGGTGACACAAGCATTGCATTGATTAGTAAAGACCTCGCTGCTGTTAATCACCTAAAGGTAGGTGACAAAATTATGTTAAAAACAATGAATGGCGGTGCAGTCGTTACTCTTACCATCGCAGGACTATTTGAGATAAAGGAACCTCAAGTAAATGCCGGGCTTGCTCCACCACCTTCACTTTATCAAAACCGTATTTTTACAGATAATAAAACAGCAAAAGAACTTTATACAAATGGTAAGGGCGAGTATAAAGGAGTGAATTTCTATGTGGATGACCCTGCGCAGCTTAGTAATATCATAGAATCTGTGAAGGAAAATGTAAATATTGCGTGGGACGACTTCTCCATTGAAACGGCTGATGCAGAATACAGACGTTCTGCTGCACCGCTTGAAAAAATGTCCTCCATGCTGTCCTCGTTACTTCTTTGTATCGTAGTCGGAAGTCTGCTTGCACTTTCGCTCATGCTTGCTCTATGGATGAAAGAACGAGTGCATGAAATAGGTGTATTGTTGGCAATGGGATTTGATAAAATCCAAATTATCGGGCAGCACATAGTGGAAATTCTGCTTATTGCCATTGTAGCTTTTGGCATTTCCTATTTTGCAGGAGCAGCGGCAGCAAATACCGCAGGTAATTATTTAATGACAAGTGCTTGTGAACAGTCTGTAGGTGAACAAGACATTGAGGTAACAGGGAAAGATACAGCACCCATTGAAATAGATGTGACTGCTCCTGATTTTTTTGCGGTCTGTGGAATTGGCTCATTAGTAGCCGTTCTGTCCGTTTTTGTTTCGAGTGTGCCAGTAGTGCGGCTCAAGCCAAAAGAAATTTTAACAAAGATGAATTAATGAAAGGTGGAATAAAAATATGTCAATTTTAGAAACAAAAAATCTTGGCTATTCCTATAACGGGAAATCAAAGGTACTTGAAGATATTTCAATAAGCTTTGATGTTGGAAAGATGTATGCCATTCTTGGTCCGTCAGGGTGTGGAAAAACAACATTGCTCTCTCTGCTCGGTGGTTTAGATGTTCCGACTAAAGGCGAAGTCGTATGCAACGGAGAGAACATCAATAAACTGGGACTAGCAAAACACAGGCATGAAAATGTTTCTTTTATCTTTCAGGCATACAACCTGATAGATTATATGAACTCAATAGAAAATGTGAAGTTGACCTCAAAAAAAGCTCCGCTTCCTATTCTGGAGCGTTTGGGGTTGACAAAAGAAGAAACCAAACGTAATGTCCTCAAGCTCTCAGGCGGCCAACAGCAACGTGTGGCGATAGCGAGGGCATTAGCCAGCGATACAGCGATTTTGCTTGCCGATGAGCCAACAGGAAATCTTGATGAGGATACAGCAGAGGAAATCACGCAAATTCTCAAAGAAAGCGCACATGAACTCAAGCGTTGCGTTATCATTGTGACACATTCGGGGGCGTTAGCGAAACAAGCTGATATAGTGATAAAACTTCGTAAGGGAAAAGCACAGATTTTTGAGCGTCCTGAAGAAATAAATAAGCAATCTACCTCGCAGCCACAAAAACGCAAAAATAATGTGTCACGCAGTGAAAGGAGATGAGAATAAATGAATGACAATCAGATGATTAAAACAAAGAAAAAAGATGGTCTACTCTCGTTGATTTTGTATGTTCTCGCAGCAATTTTGTTAATTACAGCTTTTATTTCATTGGCAGCCTGCCAACAAAATATTTCGGCGCAGCTTGCACAGGGCGTTTCCGTCAAAGGTAACGAGCTGGCTATTTTAAATATCTATCTTTCCAGTTGTGTCCAACATTTCGCTTTTGCAGGCTTGCTGTTTTTCTGCGGTTTGCAGTGTAGGAAAAGCACATTTGAAAAAATGGGAACGTTGAAGAATATTCTGTTGCCGTATGCGGAAAATCAGCAGTGCGGTATAAAATCGCCTATTCCATCTAATATGGAGCATCCAGATGAAACAGAGCTTGAAATTGATTTCACAGGATGGAATTCAAAGGAATAGAACAATTTGACTATTTAGAAAAAGGTATTTTTTCATTTATACCAAAACAAGCCTACCGAATAAAAAAAACGGAGCTTCGGTGGGCTGATTTGCCATGCTTTGAAATCTCTCCGACTTCGCTTTTTGAAGTTTGGAGGGATTTTTGTTGTCTGCAAATAGCGACTTCCATTTACATATATTATATAAAAGATGGGCGGATAACCCGTTAAAAAAATTTGTTTCAGTACAAGGGGGCTTTGCACCCAACAAGTAGAAGTTAAATCTCTACATATTGGAACTAAAATATCTATAAACCGTAAAGGTATAACAACCTTTGCGGTTTTTCTTTTGTCGATTTTTGCAGGAATACGTCGTAAGGCAGTTTCTGGCGTTGGATGCCGTTCACCGCCTGCCAATGTGGATTTTCAAAAAAATTCAGATTGGAGGTACTTACGGTGAAATACGCACCAAGAAAGGTATATATCAAAGAAAGTGGCAGCTACACAGAGTTATCCTATAAGGAATTTTGCAACCGCAGAGAAACGGACAGGGCTTATGCGGACAAGCTCTTTATTCCCGTGCAGGGCTGTCTGATTGAAACGGAACAGGCACATTATATTGAGTTTTATCGTGACAAGGAGCGTTGGCGTTATCTGAAAAAACTCGATGCAGATAACAGCCTGTTATCCTTAGAGGCATTTGAGAGAGATGATGACAATAGTATTGATTTCATCGCTGATGAAGCGGTAAATGTTGCGGAAGCTGTTGTCCATAGGATGATGTTGGACAAGCTGCGTTCTGCCCTTGCCATGTTATCTGAAGATGAGCAAAAGTTGGTAAATGCTATCTTTTTTCAAGAACTGTCAGAAAGAGAATGGTCAAGCATTTCGGGTATTCCGCAAAAGACAATCAATGACCGAAAACGGAGAATATTAGCCAAGCTCAAAAAAATTCTGGAAAAATAAAAAATTTGTTCCGCTCAAGCCCCTCACTTTTTCCTTTGGAAAAGTGAGGGGCTTTTTACAGGCTTCCCGCAGTTCTTTGACAACTGAATAGTCATTCACCAAATACATTCTCTTTGTGACTGTAATGAGCATAAGCGTGTGCAGCGGTACGCCATGACCTGCCGAAAAAGCAACAGCGATGAAAGGTGGTGAGCGGATAATTACCGACTCAAAATATCGGGCAGCTCCCGATTTCGCCATGACACACAAAGGGGACAATGATACTCCCGTCCAGTCATAGTCCGAGCGGTAACCAATCCGCCGCAGGCAATGAGGGCGGCTCTGTCAGACCGACAGTTGGGGTGCAACTCCCGTGGCGTCAGTTCGCTGCTGACCGTTTGGTGACTTCCCTTGCGTTATCACGCATCAGCATTTTCGGGGTGTCGGGGACAAATAGAAAATGCTTTCTATCATAAAGCCAGATGCAGGGCGGTCTATTGGAACAGGGCTTGTTTTATGCTCTTCCGACCTTAAATGCTTCCTTGCATCTGGCTGTTACATAGGCAGGGTATTCCTGCCTAAATCCAGATAGGAGGTTCTAAAGAATATGGAAAGAACAATCAGGCGTGGCGACATCTACTACGCAGAGCTTAATCCCGTTGTCGGTTCGGAGCAGGGCGGCATACGACCCGTACTTATCATTTCTAATGATATAGGAAATAGCCACAGCCCGACAGTCATTATCGCTGCCATAACAGGTAAAACACAGACAAAGGCAAAATTACCGACACATACCGAAGTAAAGGATGTTGAGGGGCTTGACAGGGACTCTATCATCCTGCTTGAACAGATACGGACGATTGATAAGCGACGTTTGCGGGAGTATATGGGAACTCTTGACAAGCGTTTTCTTCCTGCAATGGACAAAGCGTTGGCAATTAGTATTGGTTTAAACGGATATTCGCAATGCCCGATGAAGCAGGGCAGGCTCTCGGCTTCTTTACCTGCTCATGAATGTTGTCCGCTGCATGATGACAGCGTTCAAAAAAAGGATTAGCCCCCTCGTTATATGGTACAATCATTCGCTCATACATTGAGAATGAGGGAGGT
>OFGA01001457.1_pt1 | contig 16169 bp, 26 predicted proteins | sample 1521471 | NCBI WGS metagenome assembly OFGA01 (sample SAMEA3504086, study PRJEB24116) | mouse gut metagenome | biome: mouse gut; feature: mouse-associated habitat; material: faeces | place: Denmark | collected 2011
GGATTTCCTCCTTTTCAATTTTGAGGGTCCAGAAAGCATATCCTCCGTCTTCCAGCCAGCCATCGCCATATACTCAAACGCACTGGCGGCCTCCGCAGCGCTGAACTTCGTCTTCGCCCCCATCTCCTTCGCTTTATCCGACAGCTTCTCAAAGTCCGCTCCCGTTGCACCCGAGATCGCCGACACCTTCGACATCCCCGCTTCAAAATCAGAACCCACCTTGACCGCATACCCGGCCATCGCCGTGATCGCTGTACCGGCAGCCCCCGCGGCAACTGGGATCCCTTTCAGCGCATTCTTCGCCGTACCAGAGAACTTCGCCATGGCGCTCTGAGCCTTCGAGCTGTCCAATTCCGTATTGATCTTGATCGTACCGTCTTTCGCCATTATCTCACCACCCTAGCACTGCATTGCAGAGCGAACCTCCTTCTGCCTCCCGCACACATACGCCCTCCATTTCCTGTTACGGGCTTCCAGAGACAGCTTATGCCCGGCAGCCGAAGCATCCGTGATCCGATAGAGCTTCTTCATCTCATTCAGGAACGCCCGCTTCTCCCTTGGCAGACCCGCCGTGCTCACCTTCCGGTAATACATGATCCTGCTCATCTTCGTATCCTCATTCAAAGATTCAAACAAAGCCATGAACTTCCACCAATGCATCCTTGCATCCGTCAGGTCAATCCCATACTGCTCCTTAAAAGCAGCATAGATATACGGCGCATCCTGAGCAAAAGAATACGCAGGCTCCTTAGAAGTCCTGCGCTGGTATCTTGTCCTCCCGCCGTTTCCATCCTCTTCCCTCTCTTCCGGCTCCCCGCACCGGTAGAACCACAACATCCGGCTGACCGCCTCCGGGACATTCGCCGGAATTCTCGGATAATACATCCCAAGCAGCTGAATGACCTTATCCCTCTCATCCATCCCACTTCCCCAGATCCGGTCCAACTGCATCCCGACCCGGAAATCACTCCGGATCGGATATTCAGCCCCGTCAATCGTCACAGTCTCAGGAAGCTTCCCGGTAATAAAATCCTCCTTCACCCTACACCATCATCCTTCCAGCCTTCTCCATGGCAATCCTGTTACGCTCCTCCAAGATCGGATGCACCTGCTTCTCATACAGTTCCGTCAGCTCCTCCCACGCATCCAGGCAAGTCAGAAGATCGGTTTCCTCCCCCAGCACCATCTCAGCACTCCCCGCACCAAAGACCTCATCAACAAAATCAACCACAGCGCCGCACATCATCTCAATACCCCTTGCCCCGTCACTACAGCTTTGCGCATCCTCAACCGTCCTAAGGACCTTCCCTAATCCCTCATCATACTTCCTTGCAACCTTAGGATTCAGAAGCCCCGCCTGAAGCTTCACCCCCAAGACCTCAACCTCTATCAATCTCATAGCCACTCATCCTCCTTGCTTCAATCTGCCGCACTCCTATTCCATCCCCGCGTCATCCTGCATATTATTCGTTGGCTGTACACCACTCGCCGCATAGGTATACTCCGTCGGGTTAGACCCAATCTTCTTAAACTCAATATCCACCGCAGAAGATTCCCCCGCATTCCCGGAACCATCCGAATTCACGATAATAGAAACCTTCCCCTTCTCACCCTTTCCATTCAGGATGTTGAAATAAACATAGTTCGTCACAACACTATTCCCAGTGCCATACTTCATCTTATGAGACAGACAGTAATCCTGCGCCGGATCCCCCACATACCTGTCACCGGTAACCGCAAAGGACCGCTGCGTCCCCGTCTTCATCGTATTCTGCCCGGAACGGATATACTGCTTATCCTGTGTGACCGGATTCATCTGCGAGTCAAGACCCGCGATTCCCATCTCCACAACCTCAAAATCCCCGTCCGGCGTGACCGCATCCCCGCCAGGCGCAACATCGATCGCAAACACATAATCATCATTCGTTACCCATCCTTCATAATCCGGATTGACAGTATAGCCCTTCATCAATTCACTAACCTTCATAATCTTTCACTCCTTCTCAAAATAAAGAACCCTGCACGGGATCACATACTGGGCGGTCATATTTTCCCAATCCACCGTTGCAAGGTTCGGCATGTTCTGTAAGTTTTCAATCTTCTTAACCTGGCATCTCCTCCCGAAATCCGGGAAATTCCTCTTCTGGTTCTGCTCCTCGATCCAGTCCATAAAATTCTGCGCAAGATTCATAGCCTGCATATTTAGGTCATCCGTCTCCGCAGAATAATGCCAGGTGAGCACAATGGAAAACGCATACTCCTTATCCGCGGCACGCAGGAACTTCTTCACGATCTTACCAGAATAATTCGTCAGAAACGACACCGAATCCGGAGAATCATTGGCAAAATTAAAAGAAGTCAACGAACCCACAAGCTCCGAAACCTTCTCTTCCACATACGCCTTCATGATCTCATGCTTCATCATGCTCCCCCTCCATTCACAAACCGCTGCACTGCACCCGTGAAATCACTCATACGGGCAGCTTTCATAGCCTTATCCCATTCAGACGTAGCCAGCGGATGCCGGGACTTGTTATACTTTAACTTCCTGCCCGCCGTGACCTTACTCTCCCCCATCCGCGCCCAGGGACTCCCCGTGATCCTGGATACCATCAAGACTCCTTTATGCTGATAGTTCGCATAGGGGGATAGGTAGTGCACCACACCACTGCCGCCCTCTACATAAGTCCTGACATTCTGTGACAAACCCATATTCATTGCCGGAACATAAGGATCCATCAAACGTTTCGCCTCATTCGCCATGAACAACAGTGTCCGGTCACCACCCAGGGCTTCCTTCACAATCTGCGGAATCGGCTTATTCCATCTGAAATCAACATCCATCCGTCTAACCTCCTAACCGGTAATGCTTCGCCATCCAATGTGATGTATTGTCAGAAAACGCCGTAACCACAAACGCATCCGGCTTATTTCTGGACAAGATCTGCGATGCTGTGTCTGGGGAGGTGCCGGAGATCTCGTCGCTGCACTCTCCCCTGACCACAATATCTTTCTGGCTACAAGTAAAGAATTCCTTGCGCTCCTCCTCAGAAAGCTGTATCCATTCACGGTAGGGCATGTATTTTTCAGACGCAGGAATTCGTACTGTATAGACACTGTTCATCTTTGGTTCCTTGTCTGCATACTCCGAGCGCCCAATCACGTTCTTATAAAAACAGTTATGGAGTACTGTTTTCTGCCAGATATCACTCTTACTGACCGGATTATCTGTCCCACGGAAACAGTTATAGATGGTAATCATCTGGTTATAGTTTGGATTCATCAGACCACCCCGCAATACATTAAATCAGTATTCACCAGCCATTTCCGAATAATCTTCACAATACTGCGCTGAACACCCGACTCCGACAGGTCATCTGTCTTATAGGTACCTGTTTCTCCGTCGTTGCCATAGCTCTGCAGAACCATTCCGTTTTCATCCTTGACAGATTCAACAGAATATAGCTTTTCCGCAAGCTCACAGCAACACATCCTGACTTCATCGGGAATCTCTCCCAAATCTTCTACCCGGTTGAATGTTAGCTGCCGAATCTCTCCGGATGCAAGCATTACCCAATAAGGAAAATCGGCATCCTGAATCTTTTGTGCACGACCAAGAAGATATTGGTTTTTATAAAATTCCGTGTCTGTATAAATCTTCATTACAACACCCTTTCCTGACCGGCAAGAAACTCACTGATAATATCTGCTTTTTTCGTCTTTGTAATGGCATAGCCTAAGCTGTCAGCCAAAGACCGGATCTGAGATATTGTCATCCCTTCCAGGTCTTCAGCTGTATATATTTCAAAACCCGTACTCAAGCTATGCCTTACTATTCCCCCGAGTTTCCACTTGTTTCGCATTCCTGTTCTGTACCACCCGTATTTCCACGCTTTTTCACTACAGCGTAATTCTTATCACCAAGGCGGTATCCAGAGCAAATCTCCACCTGCGCCAAAGTTCCGTTGAAATTCTCAGAATCCTTTAACCGTGCCATATCCAGAAGATCCACAATGTGAAGTCCTCTCCAGTCGTACATGATATACTCTACCTTGGATAGATCTTCTGTCTGAAGGGTTCCGGTATAATCGTAATACTTTGCCGCGGTAGACAGATCGAGCATGTTGCACTCTACCCACAGCATACCCAAATAGTAACCCATCTGCCCGGTACGGATGATCTCATCATTCTTAACCGGAACAAACTTATCACCGGCAGCCTCCAGCATAGTGCTGTATGTTTCCACGGATGCCATCACAACATTTGCAGATGCTTTCTGCTTACGGATACTCTTTCGGCCTACGATGATCTTACTGATAATATTGGCTTTCGTGATCGCTTCAGTATCCTCCATGACCGTTCCCTCATGTACCAGGCATGCAAGACCAGACATCTGCCAACCTTCACGACATACCTGAGTAGACTGTGCCAGATGGGCATCGGCCATATCGTACGGTACTGCATCTGCCTGAACATTGTAAATCTTTGTAGATTCCTGCTGCAGATTATTTAGCAGCAATGGAATCAAATCATTATTTGCAGCCCCGTGTTCAAAGTCAGACGCTGGTTTCTTTGGATCTTTCGCTGCCTTAGCCGCCAGTCTAAAAATCTTGACTGCTCCGGCGCCTTCTGCATCTCCCTGATGCTGGTCACTGAATGTCAGACCCGGCTGAAATACTGCATCAAAATAAAAATTCGGCTCAATAATCGGGCTGTATTTTTCACTTACGTTATATCCACCATATTCCATAATCTCATTTCTCCTTTACTGTTTTGAATACTTATTGTTTCCATACTTCTTTTTTAAATATGCTTCTTCCTCTGACCTAGTTGTCGGCTTGTAAGTCCGGCTAGTCGCACGGGTGAAGATCTTCTTCGGCTCTTCCTTCTGCTCTTCTGCTTCAAACTCATCCGGATACTGCTCACGGATCTTTTTCATGTAGTCATCTGCGCCTGAGAACTTGCCATCTTTAAATTCCATGTTCTGCGCAAGGAATTCATTCAAAATCGTCTTCCTCGACAATGGAGACTTGATCTTTTGGCTATCCAGATATCTCTCGGCAGCAAAAGTTCGTTCCTGACTGGCAATCTGCTCCTGAAGCTTTTTCGTATCCTCCGTGTATTTTGTCTCCCAATCCTTAGCCGACTGTTTAATCCCATCAATGTCCATATCTTTGTAAGATTTGATGATCCCATTTGCATCGTCCAGCTGCTTCTTATACCCTGCCGACTCTGTCTGCAGGCGGGTATAATTTTCCTTTCCCACATAACTGCCCTCTGACAGGTCCACATACCTGACTGGGTTATCCTTCCTGCTGTCAGCGCCGTTAATCTCCGTCAGCCTTGCTTCTACCTGTGTGAATAACTCTTCTCCTAAAGCTTCTCTTAATTCCATGTAATCTCCTTTCCATTCCGTTGTTCGCCTGCGTTTTTATAGCCGGTGTCTTCCGGAAGCTGTACAGTTTAAACGCCATGCCGGGCGTGATCGGGATAGTTTAAACGCCATAACCGTTTTGGGCGAAAAAATAGCACTATGTTTTCACAATGCCTATTTCTGTTTGACGGACAGCTCCGATAGATCCGAATCACCTCCTCATTGATTTTTCCATAGAAAACACCACCCATTTCTGAGTGGTGTCCTGTATTATGCTAATTTCTGTTCTGTGACTTCTTTCTCTATTATCTCTCCATTACAGATAATCTCTTTCAATTTCTCATTATTTTCTCGCATTCCCATCTCAATCTCATATAATGAATACTCAACTGCATTGTCTGGAGCTCCAGCAATCTCTGCAACTTCCTGAACAAACATTTGTAAAATGCCAATCAGTGATTCAAGGCGCTCATATTTGAAATGAATATCTTCTAATGCTGAATAAACTGTGTATTCTGCTTTCATCCTACGCCACCTCCCCTACCTTGTCACGATATCCAGCGTGTACTGCTCATATGCTGGTATTTTTACAACATATTCCGGTACATCAATGCCCGCTTGCTGGAATAACAGCCTTACTGCCATTGCGATCTCATAAGGCGGCACACCTTCACTCCGCATGATCCTCTCAAACAATCTTCCTGCATTCGTTGCACTATCCATTGCCGCTGGTGAGACTGGATACTGGTATGTAACGTTATGGATTGGATGCGGCTTAAAATAATTCTCTTCTAAACAATCAAACTGCTCCCACGCTTTTTCCGTGTCAAGTATTTTACAGTGACGGCTTGCACCTCGTTTTGTCCAAAGATATATGTGGTTTACATTCGGTTTCACGACATAAACATTATTTACGTCGCGCTTAAAACTGCGTAATTCTTCACCCTCAAGAAGGTAGTAATGCTTCCCTTCCTCAAACCTCTCTTTATTATTACCAAAATTTACTCTTACATTATCAACTGATGTTCCATAAACTTCCGCCAACTGCGCTGTGGTAATGACACGTTCTCCCCTCCACTCTACAGCCATTACTTCCTTGTCATTTACTTTTACTACTTTCTGCATAATTAAAATTATAATCTCCTTTCAATTTTTCTTGAAAGAAGTTCCATTCTGCATTATAATATTTACAGAAGGAAACTTCTCGTTGGAGCAATCGTCTGACTTGGTAGGTGGGCGATTGCTCTATTTTTTTTTAAGTCTCCGAACAGCACGTCTTGTACCTTCTGCCCTGCTTATTTTTTCTTGTTCGCAGAAATTATCCAATATTTGTAAAGTTTCATCATCAAACCTCACAGCAATCTGGATTTGCTTAGGACTATCTGTCGGACGTCCCATTTTCTTTTTCACTTCATCACCTCACTTTTGCATACCAAAAATATATACTAATGGTATGCAAAAGTCAAGAGGTTTTTGAAAAAATTTCCATCCTACCTATGGAATTAAAATAAGGCACAGCCTTTCACCGTACCTTCCAGTCGTTTTGGGGAGGTTAGGAACATACCCTAACAGGAGTTCTCCCCTATATTCAATCAACTTCATATCGAGTCTCCTTAAAAATGAGTATAAGAAAACCACCGGCCATAATGACTGGTGGCAATTTTGCTAATTTGTTTGACTATAACTATATACTCCACTTTCTTCTAACATTGCAACTCCTATTTGATTTATTATTGATCCTGTCTCATCAATCTCTCCATAAGTCGCCGCCGCAACGCCAGGCATGAACAAAAGTCCTGTACCATCTCCAAAATCTATTGTAACATAATTAAACACTTCATTATTAAGCTGCAAAACCCTATCATTCATAAATTCAACAAACTGCTCCTGTGATACAGCCTGCACATCTCTCTTTGATAATTTATATAGAATACGTCTCCCCACAAATTCACCTGTCTCACTAAGCAAATCTTTTATTTCAGACTCTGAATCAAATAATATATTGCCTGTCAGCTCTTCAGGCGTATCCATATCTATTTGAACGCAATCAATAATTTCCTTAAACGCTTTATTATAAAGATATTCCGCAGAATCATAAATCATTAATTCTACACCCATATACCCTTTGTTATATTCCGCAGAAATTATTTTAAAAGTGCCTTCGAGCCCATCTTCGTTTTTACAACTATACTCCCCCAACAATTGACTCTGCCCTGAAATGACTACTTCCGAACCCTCTATCTCATCGTATTCTTTAAATTCACCCGCTCGATAGGCATAAGATGCCAAAATTAAGTCTTTTAATTGTTTTCGATTCTCTTCGACATCATACACATCAACATACCATACTTTTAAATATCCATCTTCAAACGAATATGTATATTCATACCCGTTTCCCCAATCAGTTTCTGTCTCTTCCCATTTTTCAGGAACTCGATACGAACACACCCCTTCAATTGTTTTAGCTTTTTTTCCTAAAATTACATATTCCTTTTTTTCAGTTACCGCCTTCTTTTCTTTCTCTCTCCCATTCCCATTGCCACACCCTGCCAACAACCCACAGCATAAGCAAACTGCCAGCAACATACTCAACACTCTTTTCATCCGTATCCTCCTCGTATACTCTATACTTACATTGGAATCCTGACTTGATTATACCGTTTTTACTAAAGAAAGGCAACAAAATACCACTCACTCCGAAGAATGGGTGGTATTAGTTAATGTTCCATCTAACGTGGCAATAATTACACTGAAACCCAGGGGATGTCTTATAATTTCCTTTTGTCTTAAATTCTCCTTTTCCGCAAAATGGACATACAACTCTCTCCCCATTCCTAAGACGTTTCAACATCTCGTTTGTTTCAGTCGGCGTTAAGTGTTTCACTTGCATCACCTCCATGGTAATGTAGGATACAATTCTTCTACAATTTTGATTATACCCCTCAATTCAATCCCGGTCAACTTCTCTTTATTAGTTTTATGTTTAATTTCTTGCGCTTTGCATACACTTTCTGCCCATTGACTTTCACCAATATTATATTTATGATGTGTTATTTCGTGGATAAGAACTTCTGCCGTACGTTGCACCGTTTTTGTATCGGAAGCATATATTCTTATCAAATCTCCTAATTGTTCTCCTAGCGTATTCTCTTGATGATCAACACCATAGCATACCTGAATCTCTAGTTCAGGATGCTCCAAAATATATTCCACGGTCTCCCTGCCAATACTGGTTTTATTCAGATTATTCAGCAACCGACGATAAGTGATAATATCTTTCTGGCCGTTATTATAGGTCTGAAATCTGTCCGAAAACTTAGAAAATCTTGCCTTTACATTTTCATTCCTCTCCTTCTCCGCATTTTTAACGGCTTGTATTTTCTCTTGCTTTTTCAACGCTGCAGAACTACCGTTACCTACTTTCCCTAATCCATCATGGTACACCCTCTGCATCTGCTCCGGAAGCTTCATTGCCTTAGAAAATGCTTTATACTGCTGCATCTGCAACTGATATCTTGCTTTTTTAGAAACCACACTCCTATCATTATCTCCACCTTCCTGCAAAAGCTTGATATCCTGCCTGGTTTTCCGCATATTCCTCTCCATCTGGCGCTGTTGTTGCAATGCCTGATATGCGGTATACTCCTTTCCCAGATACTTCTTAGGAATATTTTCCTCTTCCATCATCTGCACAAGTTGTTCGTCTGTATACGCTCTCACTGATACTCCTGGTATGAAAGGACTATAGTCATGATAACAGTTGGCTCCGTGTAATCCTGTTACAGATCCAAGGCCACATATACCCTGCAGTTGTGCATAGCTGTATAACCTTCCCTGCCAGACTTGATGTTCCGGCCGGGCACCCATATGATAAGTAACCTCATAGAAATCCGTTCCGAGATCTCTTGCAACCTGTTCATTTATCTTTCCCTGAACCTGACGGAACCCAGTCATGATCGCCCTTCTGGCCGCTACTTCTACACGATTACTATGTCCCGTATCGTAAGATATCGTCCGCAGTCCGCTATTGGTCATAGCATTAATCGCACGACCAATTGCAACATTATAATTTACGCTCCCTGACAGGATATCTAATACCGCGCCATCCAACGTATCACGGTAAAACTGCATAAGCGGACTATTATAAATCCTTCCTGTCCCAGGAGCACGTATTGCAAAACCTAATGAATTCGTGAGGTTTCTGAATTCTGCTTTTGTCTGTGCTCTCACTGACTCCAAGAGAGCCTGTAATTCCAAATTCTCTGTAAATGGAATCTGTCTCCTGTCAGTTTCTTCATAGACTCTCTTATATCCATAATATTGCTCATAAACATCATCAGAAAAAATACTCTCAATCTCTTTATCCGTAACCTCCAGAGCTTCCTGAATCCATTTCTTTACATTTATCTCAGACTCGCCAAGCTGAACCATTCGTTGTATCTGATGATCTGCTTTTGCAGTGGAAAACCCATTCACCTTGATCGCTCGGACGATATCAGCCATGATACGCATCTCCAGGTTAGACATCGTTTTTTCCAGGGGAATCGGGATGCCTTCTAACCCTCCCTGAGTCATTACTCAATCACCTCTGCTGGAGTTCCGACCTTTTCTCTGGCTGTTGCTTCATCTTCACCATACCATTTCATCCGATATTCATATGCCTGCATAATCCCAGCAGCCAGATCCTGAAGATCTTGTTCCCTCTCAGCTTTCTTATCCGTAACCAATGAGTCATCCCATGACATGGCAAGATTCACACTACCGGGTGATGCGAGATCTTCTATGGTTATCCAGGCATCAATAGCATCTACCAACATCTTAACTGCATCGCTTAAACTATTCTGGATCGAAGTGACTGTAGAATAAGATCTTTGCTTACTCATCTTTATTTCTTCCGCAGTCTTATCCACTACCTGAGGATCGGACAAGGTTCCATAAGCAAGACCGCTGTTAAATTCTACTTTCTGGATAATTTTGTTATAGCCGTTAAAGAAACTGGCATCACGAATTTCCGGTGAATACACATTAAAAAAGGGCTTCCCGTTATCATCCGAAACACTGTGGCCCATATCAACATACTGCCGCTCTTTTCCTCTTGGAAGGATTGCATTGCCCTGACGGTCATGCTTGAAGAATTCTGATGATGCCTGGATTGCCGTTTCTTTGGATTTATATTCCCACATAGCAGCTCCATACTGCTCGTCCGCATCCCGAATCTGTTCTACTGCCCTTGCATAGATGGATACTCCCAGCGGTGATTCCGGATCTATATTGTTCGCAACAGGAATCTTGAAATAAGAAAACAATGTCCTGTCTGCATCCCTGAACTCAGCATATGACTCTATATTCGACCATTCTGGCACATCAACCAGAGAAATTTCCTGCCCAAGATTAATTACATTGTCGTTTTTCACCTGTGCTTTGCGACTCACAAACGCCTTATTTATAATAATATACTTTCCATCAGAAAATTGCTGATATTCTAATCGAGTATACAACTTTTTTCCAACTCTTTTAAACTCAGGAAATATAACACCTGTTATATTTTCGGCGCTGTCAAATGAGACTGGATAGAAGTATCCGGCCTTTGTAACATCAATGGCAATTCCTTTGCTGTCCATGTATGGCTTAAAAGTTATCCCGCCGGTGGAACAAGCATATTCTACATATCTCGGAAGGTTAATCAAAAACGGTCTCATAAACTTTGCGATCATATCGGCCCTGGGACCTCCGGTGATGCTGATTTTCGATTCCATTGTCACAAGCCTGGCCATTTCCGTACAGATCGCTGCTGGAAGATTCAAGCTTCTTACCCCCTCTTTCAGCCAAGGGGCTTCATTGATATACATTTTTCCCCATTTATATATTGCAGAAGACATCTTTCTAGATATGGCAATATCCACGCCCATAGCCTTCTGTATATTTTCATACTGCATCAACTTTCATCACCCCTTTCCGACATCGGGAGCATGTGGACAATCTGTTTCCACATCCCCATAATCAGATAGCGCATAGCGTCTTCACAATGATCGTTTACCTTCAATGGTTCTTCTTTTCCTTTTTCGATACTCTTTGGATCATACTGGTATAATCCCATTTCTTTGAGCAGCATCCTTTGCTCCTGACCTATCACAAGCTTAAAAAAGGACAAGAATTTTTGCACTCTGCTGATTCCCAGTTTCACGTCATTCTTCGCCTTGCTAACCGGAATATGTGGAAGCTGCCGTCTTACTTCTTCAATAAGACCAGATGCGGAAGGATCTATAAAAATACAACTCACTACTCTGTCATATTCCCGCTCTATCTCATCGCAAAAACTTTTCAGATCCTTTGCGAAATCGGACGGAGATTTCTGTTTTCCCTCATCGCGACCAGAATAATAATATTCCTTAATCCCTCTCAATACCTGGCATTCATAATCGATTCCTGCCGCTTCAAATACAGTTGCATTCTGTTGGCCATAGTCCACGCCTATTCCAGTTTCCCCGATCGCCTTTTTTGATTCCTCGTCATACGTTGACGGATCATATGTATGTAACACAGGCTTGAACATGTAATAAATCAGATCGTCTATACCTACAGATTCCCCAAGCCATACCCATCGATACATCTTCATATCCGCCCGCATCATTTCTTCAGCAGTGTCGATCAGATCCTGTCCAAGCCATCCCACCGGCACATCGCGATAATCCGTGTGAATATGGATGCAATCAGAACGTTTCTCCATCTTCTTACACCACTGGTTAATCGGTGCATTCGGATTCTTCGGCGGGTTGTACAGATAGATCATCTGAAACCCGCTGCTATTCCCGCGGACAAAGGTAGCCTCGATATTGGTCAGCTCATCCTCTCCCTCACCGTCATCGAAAAATTCTGTCAGCTCATCCAGGATAACCAACTTGATTGGCTTATCCTCGTCAATGATACCTTTGGTATCGTCAATGCCATCCGAACCAGAAAAATAGATTGTGGTACCGTATTTCTTATATGTGATCTCCATCGGTGATTTCGTAATGTTGAATCTATTTTTCGGGATCTTCAATCGATTAATTCCCCTGAGCATCTCCTTATACACAGTCTTCCGAAGCTTGTTATGATGCTTTCTTAAAACTACGACAGAACCATGGGCATCCGACACAATCTGATAATTTGCCCTAATAGCCGCATAACTGGACTTCGTACCGGCACGGCCAGAAGTCAGAATGATATGCTTGTACGATTTATTGTTGAATATCCCCAGATACTTCGGAATGATGATCTCTGATATCCGTACCCGTTTCTTTTTCCTCTGCGTCATTAATGATCTCAACTCCATCCTCTTCATCCTCAGAAGAATCCCTCTTAAGGCGATCCGTATTGGCCTTCATCTGCTCGATCCGCGCCTTCTGTTCATCTGTGGCGAGATCCCAACGCTTGTGCAGCAGTTCATCATACTGCCGGATACTCCCGCGCAAGTCCGACATTGCTCTTGCCTGTGCCTTAAGGAAGTTCGCATGCTTATCCCAGGCCTGCTGTACTTCCCACTTCTCCCCAATTACATTGCCGTCCTTCTCTTCCACCTTCTCAATGGTCTTATCGCTTTTATCCTTGACATACATAATCTGCTGCGCCCGGATAATAGCGGCATAAGCGATCTGGATCTCATGCCATAGGATATCCAACGGGTCTGTCGGCATCTCCTGGATAATAGAAACGGTCTCTTCTGGAAGATACTTCGAGAAGAAACCGTATTTTTCTGCATTCTTATTCCCAGGCGGGCCTGTAGCATTGTGGTTACCTGGTTGCCCGCCCCTTTTCCGTTTGGTAACGTTACCTTTCGATTGATTAGTAACGTTACCTTTCCATTTATCTAAATTCTTCCACTTCCTGATCTGGGTCTCTGATACTCCGAGATCAGAAGCGATGTCTTTTAACTTCTTCTTTCCGCCCGAGTCAAGCCATATCTTATATGCCTCGTCCCTCTTCGGGCTTCTGGCTCTTGGCATATCACCACCTCTCAATTCTCTGTAGTTATGAATGGATCCTGCTGGGGTCGAACCAGTAACTTTCCGGTTATGGGCCGGATGCTCTGCCTGCTGAGCTAAGGATACTGGTTTTGCACATAGAAAAAGACATTCTATAAAGAATGCCTTTGACTAATCACCATTTTCTTTTCGAGCAAACAAATACCCACTCAAAGTAAATAGCAATGTTTTTATAATTTCTATAATCGAATTTGTTGCATCACTTGTTTTTCCAAATGCAATTGTAACTATTGTATCTATTATATAAATAATTCCTAGAAAAACCAAACATCCAACAATTAACTTAAAAGCAGAAAAGTATCTCTTTTCTTTTCGATCTTTATCTTTTTCTTCTAATTTTTTTACTTCTAAATTAATATCAACAGAAGGCGCTGTATCCAATGGTTCATCTACTTCTTCTACTGGTTTCCCAAACAAAAAATCCTCATCTGTAACCATTATTAGACAAATGCCTCCTCCGCTTTAATATCTGCATCTGACAAATATACATCATTTCTTTTTGCAGCCTTATACCAAGCTGATCCTTCTCTATGTGTCATTGCAGACAATGGTATTCCATCGTAAGATTTGTATTTTTCCCATATTGTATCTAACGCTTTTTTAAAGGACGATGACGTTTTTTCATTTACTATAAGAATCGAACCATCAGCCTCTTCACAATATGTTTTAATTGCATTCCCCTTATAATCTTTAAATTCATCATAGATACTTCTTATTACTGGACCATATTTCCATACCTCAAAATTTTCTGAAAATAATATTCTATCTGTATCTTGATAATATTTTTTGTATACCAGATAGGTGAGTTTTTGCAATTTCATCGGAGTTATATCAATACCATCTGAAAAACCCCTCTCTAGAATATTGTTAGCAACATTCAATGCAGATACCATAGCTTCACCTCCCATATACACCCTTGTTGTTTTACTTATAATATCATACAATCATAAAAATGTCAATCCAAAATAAGAACATTTGTTCTTATTATCAATCTAAAAATTTCGACAAAAAAGAACGCCCCGCCGAAGCAAAGCGCCCTTTCTAAGTGTGGGAGGAATCAGATAGCAATCATCCACTGATCTCAGCATATACTATAACATTTTGAATCGGGACATGTGGGACATTCGGGACAAACTTTAATTTTTCTCCATAAACCTTTGAAACTCTTTCTTCACACTCTCGCCCGTAGCCTTCCGTCCAATCTTCACCGCTGTCTGCTCCCACGTCAACTCATCAAAGATCTTATATCTGATGATCCTCTGCATCCTGATCGGAATCGTCAGCATCCATTCCTCCACCTGTCTCTTGATCTTCTCCGCATTCTCCTTCCGCTGTTCCAGAATCTTCTCCTCCAGGCGAAGATTCCCGTCATCCTGATAAGTAAAGGCCGTGCCCTGGACTCTGAAATGCTGCTCTTGATAGGGAAACCGCGGGTTGCTGCCCTTCACATTGGTCTGGATCACGGTCTTCCGTTTCTTTTTCAACCGGCAGATATCCGCTTCCGTCTCCTTGATCAGCCTGCAGGCATCTATGTAATCATACAGAATCTTCTTGTCTATGGCTGCTCTCCTCCTTAATCCTCGGGATATACACCCGGTTTTCATGATACTTTTCCACCTTGCGCACCTTCCCGAGAAGCTGTCGCATCTGATCTAAGGCTTTCTTATTCTGGGAATCCTGGGTAAACTGCACAATCGGATCCGTAACCTCAAACAAATCCTTGTACACCTGGCGCTCCACCCTGTTCTGATGGATCCTCATACCGATCTGCGCGATCCTGTCCGGGTTTTCCTCAAATTCGATCGCATGAATAAGATCCTGATGCCGTTTGTCCTCTTCCGCTACTCCGCTGCGCGCCATAGCGTTAAGTTCCCGGCATTCCTCCGCAAAATCAAGGAATGCCTTTATCTGATCCGATGCTTTCCTGTCCAATCCCGATCTCCCCTTTTATATCGTACTTTTTAGCCATGTATCCCAACACGTCACAGCACTCGTATGCTTTTCTGATGAAAGCCTTCGCCGCCTTGGCATCCGGCTTTGTTGCTGCCATCTCTGCCAGACGGTGCCTGCGGTCTCGGCTGACCTTGTTCCGCTCACTTCCACGCCTATTCATGACAAGCCTCCGCGCTTTACGATCTCCAATGCTCCGAGCGCCCCGCAAATCTCACAGTTGATATTGTCTTCATCAACATATCGGCACTTAGGGCATGAGATGCATATATCGCCATGAGCAAATTTGTCTAGCTCTTCTATTACCTTGTCCAGATCATAGGCTGTCGGCTGTGCTTTAATCTGTCCAATTACATCTGTTATAAACATATTCGCCAAGGAATCTGACCCTTTCAACTCCTTAAACCTTCCTATCAACCTATCCGCATTAATCAACCTCATGTTCTCTATCTCCTTCCTGATTCGTCGTTTTGCACACATCCCTGTCCCAGTTCTTCAGGATCTCCTTGATCACCTGATCACTGTATTCCTTATTCTCTCCCTTGTGCATCTGCGTCTCCTTCTTTCCTTGCAACCGTATCTTTGCACATCTCTCCCATTTTATCTCTGTATGTGCTTAATCTTCTCTCCTGCCGCCTGCTTTCTGTCTTCTCCATTTCAATGATCATTTTCTCTGCTTTCATAGTGTTCTCCTTTCTTTTATGCAAATCTTAATTGTTTCTCACTATCATCTATCCTCATATTGGGAGACCGTTCACCCGTTTTCAAATCAATGTTAACAACTTAGTAGTGGCATGATATCACAATAGGATTAAGCTATT
>OFGA01001458.1_pt1 | contig 16156 bp, 10 predicted proteins | sample 1521471 | NCBI WGS metagenome assembly OFGA01 (sample SAMEA3504086, study PRJEB24116) | mouse gut metagenome | biome: mouse gut; feature: mouse-associated habitat; material: faeces | place: Denmark | collected 2011
CCTTGTTTTTTCCTTTGGGAAAATGAGGGGGCTTTTCCTGCCCTCTCAATCAATTTCGATTGGAGGAAAAGAAACATGGCATATAACCACGGACGGGAGGACAGGAAATGGCGCATCTGGAAAGAAGCTGAGGAAAAGATTTTGCGTGAGTGCGGCGTTGATGAAGTAATTATTGAGCAAATCCGCACAGACGACAGGGCATATTTTAATTCCAACAGGCGGTTTTACCGATGGACAAGTGATTTTGGAGAATATCTTGAGGATATGACAGACAAGGAGAAGCAGATGGAGGTAAAGTCTGTTTCTGATTTACTGGATGAGATTGAGAGTGAAAATCTGTACCTTGCCTTAGCCACGGTAGACAGACATTAAAATGAATGGGTCCTAAATTGACACAAGAAGAAGGGCAGGAGTCTTTTTAGGGAAGTCACAGAAATATATAGAAGCATAATGTGTATTATGAGCAGGGTGGCAAATGAAAGGATTGTTATCCTGCTTTCTATTGTACTTTTGGACTTTTTCAATTATAATATGGATATGGTGAAAAGCAGATGTGATTAAAGGGAGAGTTTTCTTGCAAGTCCATTACTTACATAAAGATAAAAAGTATTCTGAGAGGGAAACAATACAATTGTTTAACGAGTGTGTGGAGGGAGTGTACCGCTCATCTTTGGTCAGTCAACGATATTATAGAGCGCTTGGAGTATGATATTTTTCCTTTGAAAATCATACTGCCTTCTGACGGTGAAGAATGTGATGAGAAAGAATTGCAGAAAAGCAGGGAGAAGAATCGGAAGTTCATTGAAAGAATGAGAAATGATAAAAAAGACTCTCGAAGCGCGGCTTCTGTTAGTGAAAATATAGAAGTAAATTACCTGGGCAGAGCAGGCAAACAGTTACAGATGAGGGAGAAAACATAAGATGGCGGTCAAAAAGACAGAACTATACAGTTCTCTGTGGGCGAGTTGCGATGCGTTACGCGGAGGCATGGATGCCTCACAATATAAAGATTACGTGCTCACCTTGTTGTTCATGAAATATGTGACGGACAAGTATAAAGGACAGAAATATGCAGACATAAAAGTTTTTGATAAAGCTCATGATACAAACAGGGATCCAGATAAAAGAACAGGATGTTCTTTTGATGATTTTATTGCGCTGAAAAACAAAAAGAACATCGGGGATGGAATTGATAAGGTGATTGCCCGTTTGGCCGAGGAAAACGACAGCTTGAAAGGGGTAATAGACATTGCCCATTTTAATGATGAAGCTAAAATTGGCAAGGGTCAGGAAATGGTGGACAAGCTCACAAAGCTGATTGCGATTTTCCAGAGACCGGAACTGGATTTCTCAAAAAACAGAGCCGAAGGCGACGATATCATTGGTGATGCTTATGAATATCTAATGCGGAATTTTGCTACGGAAAGCGGTAAAAGCAAGGGACAGTTCTATACACCGGCAGAAGTATCCCGTATCCTTGCCAAGGTAATCGGTATTGATAAGTGTAAGGACAGAGATGCAACAATATGCGACCCGGCCTGCGGCAGTGGTTCGTTGCTCATCAGGGCATTGACGGAGGCTCCGTTTGAAATCGCAGGATATGGACAGGAAAAAGAGAGTTCGACTGCCGGTCTGGCAAAAATGAATGCAGTGCTGCACAATAAACCGACAATCAGAATCATGTCCGGCAATACATTTTCTGATCCGCAGTTCTTAAAAGCAGAGGATGCTTCTGAGCTGGAGCGGTTTGATTACATAGTTGCAAATCCTCCCTTTTCTCTCAAAAACTGGTCTGATGGACTGAAAGAGTATGGACGATTTACTGGCTTTGGGGACAGGCCGCCGGAAAAGAATGGGGATTACGCATGGCTGATGCATATCCTGAAAACATTGAAATCTACTGGAAAGGCAGCGGTCATTTTACCACATGGCGTTCTTTTTCGGGGAAATGCGGAAGGAATCATTAGAAAGGCAATTGTTGATAAAGGATGGATCAAAGGAATCATAAGCTTGCCTGCGAATCTCTTTTATGGAACCGGGATTCCTGCCTGCATTATGGTAATCGATAAGGAGGGTGCCGATAATCGGGCCGGCATTTTTATGATTGATGCAGGGAAGGGATATGTGAAAGATGGTAATAAAAACCGCCTACGGGAACAGGACATTTATAGAATCGTGACGACTTTTAACCAGCAGATTGAAACAGATCCGAAATATGCCAGATTTGTATCGAATAAAGAAATCAAAGAGAAGAATGACTATAATCTGAACATTTCCCGCTATATAGATTCTTCTGAGCCGGAGGATGTGCAGAATATTTATGCACATATCCATGGAGGCATTCCGGAGGCAGATATCGATTCCCTTTCGCGTTTTTGGAATGCATTTCCGAAGCTGAAAGATTCTCTGCTGGGTACTTTCCGAGATGGATACTATAAATTGATTGTGGAGGAGGACCAGATTCGCCCGACTATATTTTCTGATTCGGAATTTACCGCATATGGGGTAAAGATGGATGAGGCTTTCCTGAGATGGAAAACATACGCAGATCAAGAATTGAAAACGCTTAAGCCGGGTGTGTCCGCAAAAAAGTTGATTGAACGACTGGCACAGGTAATAATGGAGGAATTTGAGGGGCTTACGCTCCTTGATAAATATTCTGTTTATCAAGTGCTTCTTGCCTGCTGGAACGAAGTGATGGGGGATGACGTTTCGTTGATTATATCAGAAGATGCCGGATATGGTGTTGCCAGAGAGACGGAAAATATTACGAAGGAGACGAAGAAAAAGGATGCTGATGGTAATCCGGAGCGAAAGGTAGTAGGATGGGAAGGAAAACTGATTCCAAAGGCTATCATCATATCAGAACTCTTCCCGGAAGAGAAGCGGGTAATCGATGAATTGACCAAGCTGGCGGCAGAGACAGATTCCAGATTGGCGGAAGTAATTGAAGAGTCGGAATCGGATTCTATCCTTACGGATATCTCGGATGGGGGGAGAGTCAGGAGCAAAGATATCAGGGATAAGATGGTGGAAATCAAGAAAAGCGTGCATACGCCGCTTATAGATGCGCTTGTGGAATTTCAGAATGTTTTTCCCGGAATAAAGAAGAAAGCAGATTATATGGATTATATTGGAGGGCATATTCTCTGTGAGGCAGCATATGGCGACAATGGAACGGTAACGAAAGCTTCTATTGCATATGCGCTTGAATTGGCTCGTCTGGAGGCACCTGTACCGGAAGCCTTTGAGGATGACTATAAGGAACTGGAGGCGGCATTTAAGCTGGCTGAACGGTTGGAGGATATGACAAAAATGATAAAGGCGCTTGAAAAAGAACTGGACACAAAGGCCCGTGAGCGTTATACAGCTTTGACAGATGATGAAATCATGGATTTGCTGGTGAACAGAAAGTGGTATTACGCCATCGGCAATGGAATTAACGATTTGTATAGGACAGTATCCCATCAATTGGCTGACAGAATCATGGAATTGTCCAGACGATATGAAAACACGCTGCCAGATCTTCTGGGACAGGTGAGTACATGTGAAAGTAAGGTGAAACAACATCTGGAAAGGATGGGATTCACATGGTAAGGGAAATGAAACATACGGAAATCGGAGAGATTCCTGTAGAGTGGGAGATGCAGACTTTTGAAGAGACGTTTCGTATGTTGTCCAATAATACACTGCCCAGGGCAGAAATGAATCATTGCTCAGGGACTGTCCGCAATGTCCATTATGGAGATATTTTGACTCGGTTCGGAGAGGTGCTGGATTGTGAAAGGGATGAGGTTCCCTATTTGAATGATGGCTCTCTTTTAACAGCATCGGCACAGGTTTTGCAGGATGGAGATGTGATTCTGGCTGATACGGCAGAGGACGATACTGTTGGGAAAGCAACAGAGGTTTATGGTCTGGGAAAGGGAAGGATGGTTGCGGGACTGCACACAATTCCATGCCGTGTTAAGAAAGGGGATTTCGTGCCGAAGTGGCTGGGGTATTATATGAATTCCCCTATTTACCATGATCAAGTGCTGCCATATGTTAACGGGATTAAGGTCTCCTCCATATCTAAGACGGCGATTTCGGAAACTTGGATTGCGGTTCCGCCGCTGGAAGAGCAGAAGGTGATTGTGTCGGCTCTTTCAGAGGTGGATCGATTGTTGGTGGAACTGAAGAAGGTGGTTTCCAAATTAAGGGATTTTAAAAGGGGATGCCTGTATCGGATGTTTCCGCAAGATGGATCGGATGTTCCTCAAATGAGGGAGCCGGGATATAGTGAACCTTGGGAACGGTGTAAGCTGGGGGAGATTGGAAGCTTCAAGAATGGTATGAACTTTTCAAAAGAAGCTATGGGAGTGGGATTTCCGTTTGTTAATCTTCAAAATATTTTTGGAAACAATGTCATTGATATAGCTAATTTAGGAAAAGCAATGGCAACTCCGGCACAATTAAAAGACTATAATCTCCATAAAGGAGATATTTTATTTGTACGTTCATCTGTAAAATTGGAGGGTGTAGGAGAGTGTGCTTTAGTACCAAAAAACCTTGTAAATACAACATATTCTGGGTTTGTCATTCGATTTAGAGATGAAGTTGGGCTTGACGATAGTTTCAAAAGATTTGTGTTTGCCACAGAACCTGTTCGTAAGCAAATAATGTTACAGGCAACTGATAGTGCAAACAAAAATATTAGCCAAATAGTGCTTGCGAGTATAGATATTGCCATACCTAGTCTATCTGAGCAAACGCATATAGGAGATTATTTTGCCTATCTCGACCACCTCATCACCCTCCACCAGCAAAAAATTGATAAATACGCCCAAATTAAAAAAGCCATGATGAGTGAGCTGATAACCGGAAAAATAAAATTAGTATAAACGGAAAGAAGGCTGTACAAATGAGTATTGGGGATACAGAACGTGAGACACAGAATCGGGTAGTGGATTTCTTTCGAAACCGGGACATTCTTGATTACGAGTACCTTGGTAATCTGAAAGGCGAGATAAATAAAAACATTCGGGAAGATCGTCTCCGCGCGTATCTGCATCTTAGCGGTTACAGCGAAAAGCTGATTGATGGAGCTGTGACAGAATTGGTCAGGACGGCTGACGATATGACGCACGGATTGTACATTGCCAATCAACAGGTTTATTCCCTGCTGAAATATGGCGCAAAGGTCAGAGAGACTCCGGAGAGCGCTCCGCAGACGGTCTATTTCATAGATATGGAGAATCCGACCAATAATCATTTTTCCATTGCAGAAGAAGTTACAGTGGTAGAACGCCAGGAGAAGCGGCCGGATCTCGTGATTTACCTGAATGGCATTGCCGTTGCGGTAATGGAACTGAAAAAGAAAAGTGCGTCGGTATCAAATGGCATCCGCCAGAATCTGACCAATCAGAGAGACGGATTTATCGCCCCGTTTTTTACTACCGTGCAGTTCTGTATGGCAGGAAATGAGATAGAGGGGCTGCGCTATGGGACAACACTGACGAAAGAAAAGTACTATATGGAATGGAAACCGGATGGGTTCCATGAAAATGAGGAGGAACGGGATCAGGAAGATATCCGTATCATGGCTTATTGTGAGCATATTGACAATCTGCTTCTTCGACAATTATATCAGATGTTTGATAAGAAGCGATTTACAGATTTAATTGAAAATTTTGTGATTTTCGACAAAGGGAAAAAGAAAGTGTGCCGTTATAATCAGTATTATGGCATAAAACGCACACAGAGCCGTCTTGCGCAAAATCGCGGCGGTATTATCTGGCATACGCAGGGCAGCGGAAAAACCCTGACGATGGTCTGGCTGTCCAAGTGGATTTTGTCTCATAGTGATGATGCACGGGTCCTGATTGTGACAGACCGTGATGAACTGGATGAGCAGATGGAAAGGACTTATAAAGGTGTTGATGAGAAAATTGTCAGAACAAAAAGCTGCGATGATTTGCTTCGCAGGCTAAATTCTTATGATAATTCGCTGCTATGTTCTCTGGTACATAAATTTGGCAGGCGCGGCGGGGAGGCAACAGAGGCTGATTATGAGAAATATGTTGATGAACTTAAGAAAGCTCTTCCGGCTGATTTTGAGGCAAAGGGGAAGATATATGTGTTTGTAGATGAATGCCACAGAACACAGTCGGGAAAGTTGCATGCGGCCATGCAGGCAATCATGCCGAAAGCCATTTTCATCGGTTTTACCGGGACACCATTGTTGAAGAGGGATAAGAAAACCAGCATTGAAGTATTTGGAACCTATATTCATAGCTACAAATATAATGAGGCTGTGCGGGACGGAGTCATTTTAGATTTACGCTATGAATACCGTGATATTCCGCAGGAGCTTTCTTCCCATGACAGGATCGATCAGTGGTTTGATGTAAAGACGCGGATCCTTTCTCCTAGAGCAAAGGCTAAATTAAAAGAAAAATGGGCTAATATGCAGAATATTTACAGTTCCCGCTCTAGGTTGGAAAGGGTTGCCTGGGATATCATACAGGATTTTGACTTGAAGTCCAGGCTTATGAACGGGAATGGAAACGCTATCCTTGTGGCAGATCGTATTTATACCGCCTGCAAGTATTATGAAATATTCCAACAGCGTGGCTTTAAGCAGTGTGCCATTATTTCTTCCTACACGCCACAGGCCGGGGATCTGCGCACAGATACAGTGAGCCTGGAGGAGGACACGGAAAGATTCGAAAAATACGATATTTATTTGCGCATGCTTGGATTGGATCCGGACCGTCTTCCGGAGAAACTTTCCATCCAGAAAAGAGTGGAAGATTTTGAGACCGAGGCAAAGGAGAAGTTTATCAATGAGCCGGCGAATATGAAGCTGTTGATTGTTGTCGACAAGCTTCTGACAGGTTTTGACGCTCCGCCATGCACCTATCTGTACATAGATAAGAAGATGCAGGATCACGGGCTGTTTCAGGCAATCTGCCGCGTCAACCGTCTGGATGGAGATACGAAGGAATTTGGTTTTATTGTTGACTATAAGCAATTGTTCGGAAATCTCAAAGCGGCTATGGACAAGTATACATCAGGCGCTTTTGAGGGGTATGATCCGGAGGATGTGGAAGGCCTGATCAAGGACAGAAGCGAAGAAGCCATCAAGCATTTTAAAGAAGTGTATGAGGAACTGGAAGAACTGTGCGAGGGTGTGGAAGCATCAAGGGAGGATTTGCAATATATTCACTATTTCTGCGGTGAAACGGGGATGAGTGAAGATGCGGATGAAATCTATACCCGCCTCCGGGGAAAACTGTACAGGCTGGTCAGCATTCTGGTTCGCGCTTTTGCGGAGGCGAAACCGTATATGGTGGACATATGTACTGCTTTTGAATGGAAGAATTATGAGGAGAAAGTTCGCTTTTATATTGAGCTAAAGCAGATTATCGGCAATAAAAGCGGGGATTTTCTGGATTTGAAAGCTTATGAGCCGGATATGAGGAAGCTGATCGATAATTATATTATTGCCAGTGACAGCATCAAAGTCGGAGAGTTTGACGATCTGACGCTTCTGGATTTTGTGAATGATCAGGGAAATACCATGACGGCCGGACATTCCACATCCGGGCAAAGGCAAAGCGCGGCGGAGGCGATTGAGAACAATATCCGGCGTAAAATGGTGGAGAGGGTTACGGTCAATCCGAAGTATTACGAGAAGATGTCGGCCATCCTAGAAGAACTGATTGAAGAGAGGAAGCAGGGAGTTGCTTCTTATAAGGAACTGCTGGAAAAATATATTAATTTGGCAAAGGATGTGGATTATCCGGAAGAGAATGAAGCTTACCCGGAAAGCATCCGGAAAAGCAGAGCGCTGCAGGCCCTCTATGATAATGTGGGCGAGGACGAGGAATTGGCAATCAGATTACATGATGCAGTGATGCGCAGTAAAATGAACGGTTTTCGAGGAGATACAATCAAGGAAAACCGGATAAAAAGGGCGATGCTGGTTATCCTCAAGGAGGATTCGGAGATGGAGCGCCTTTTTAAAATCATCAAGAAGCAGGAGGAATATTGACTGATGCGGCTCGTGGTCTCAGGCATACCGATTGAGGTTCAAAAAAAGAATATTAAGAACATGCATCTGCAGGTGAAACCGCCGGATGGACATGTGGTTATTTCTGCGCCCTCGAGCATGGATGATAAAGCGTTAGAAGTGTATGCAAGGACAAATCTTGGTTGGGTGAAAAAACAGATTGAAAGGTTCCAGGAACAGCCCCGCAGTGCGAAACGGCAGTATGTCAGCGGGGAAACGATGTACATCTGGGGAAAGCAGTATTTTCTGACATTTATTTCAGATGCACAGAAGAACAGCTTTGAAATTGTTGGAAATAAAGTTTATCTGCACATGCGTGAGGAGAGTTCTGTAAGACAGCGCGAAAGCTATGTTCGTGAGCAGCATCGCATTATGCTGAAAGGAGAAATAGAACGTCTGTTGCCCAAGTGGGAGCAGATTACAGGATTGTGCTGTGAGTCCTGGCAGACAAAATATATGACAACTTGCTGGGGGACTTGCAATACGGACAAAAAGCGGTTGTGGTTTAATCTCCAGTTAATACAGAAACCTGTGGAATGTCTGGAATATGTAATCCTCCATGAACTGATCCATCTGCGCGAACGGACGCATAATGAGGTGTTTACAGCATATATGGATTTATATATGCAAAATTGGCGTGAAATTCGAAAACAATTGAACGACTCAATGCTAGATTATTATGATGCCCAAGATGAAAGGCCGCTTCAAAAACTGATTGACCAGAGACGTTATGAAGAAATAAAGAATGCGGTATCAAGTCATCTGGGAGGAGAAGTGAAGCAAAAGAAAGCGATGCTGTCCGATATAGAAATACAGGATGTAGTTCATATCGAGCAGCCGGAAGAAGGATATATTTGTTTTGACATTATTGTATCATGCCTCATGGAATATTCCGCACCGAAGTCTGACAAGACATCAGTTCAGGAAAGATGGCTGAGGGTACATTGTCAGGTATTGCTGGGGATTGAATTGTCTGGGTTTCAAATTGTCTGGGTTACGGAATGTGAGCAGATGGAAGAAGCAGGGAATAAAAAATTTTCCGGGGAGTTAGTACCTGTTATTTCCAGAAGTTCTTTCGAGGATGAAGCAACCGGTTTTTTGGAGAAATATTATCCGAAAGCCTTAAAGGAAGCAGTACCGGTTCCCATCAGGCAGATTGCTGAAAACATGGGGTTGACTATTATTGAGAAAGAACTGTTTTCTGATGGATCGGATGTCTTTGGGATACTTTTTCTTGAGGATGGAAATATACAGGATAAGAACAGGAATATTGCAATTCGCAATGCTAAGCGAGGAATGATGTTTATCGATTCCCGGCATTATCATGCGTTTGGAAACGTCAATGATATGATTGCCCATGAGTGCTTTCACTGGTATAGGCATCAGCCATATCATTTGTTGATGAAAATGCTGGGGGTTAGAGGTGACATAAGCGTTATTCGCTGCGGGGTTAATCTTGACGATAGATACACTGAGGAGTGGAAAACTGTAGATTGGATGGAATGGCAGGCAAACGGTATTGTATCGTACCTGTTAATGCCTGCAAAGACAACGACACGAAAGATTGAAGAGATGTTAAGAGAATATCATATTGATTCTGATGATGCGGGGAGCGGGCACCAGATGGAAGAATTGATTTCTGAACTGGCCAGTTTTTATGGGGTGTCTAAACAGACCGCAAAAAGTCGAATGAGAGAATTGGGATTCCATTGTGTGGACGATGTTCCTGGCTAGGTGTCCGGCGGCATAAAAGATAGCTCAGAGATAGAGACGTCGGAAACAAGTGGAGTTTTTCACAGTTAGAACCAGAAGGTATCATACACTTATTTAGGATATCTCAACAGAAAACACCAGGAGGAAAGAGTATGGAAAAAAGTAAAAAAATGCATGATTTTCTGGAAAGAATTCATGGGAAGCTGATTGTATCCTGCCAGGCGGTTCCGGGTGAACCCCTCTATGTGGAAGAACAGTCCGTGATGTATCTGATGGCGAGGGCAGCGGCCCAGGCGGGTTCCCCGGCCATCCGCACAAGCAGCATCCGGGACGTGGTAGCAATCAAGAAGGAAACGGGACTTCCGGTAATCGGCCTGGTAAAGGTGCAGTATGAAGGCTATGAGGCTTATATCACGCCGACCATGAAGGAAGTTGATGAGTTGGTGGAAGCCGGCTCCGATGTGGTTGCGCTGGACTGTACCATGCGCAGGCGGGGCGACGGCAGAAGCATCAATGAGTTCCTGGCGCAGATTCGGGAGAAATATCCGGATATCATCCTGATGGCCGATATCTCTACGTACGAGGAGGGGATGAACGCCTGGAAGTGCGGCGTGGATATCCTGGGGACCACCATGAGCGGCTACACATCCTACTCGCCCATACTGGACGGGCCGGATTATGAACTGATGCGCCGCCTGTCACAGGATGCGGACATCCCGGTCATCGGGGAGGGACGCATACATGAGCCTGCCCAGGCAGTGGAAGCACTTCGCACCGGAGTATGGGCAATTGTCGTGGGCGGTGCCATTACCCGCCCGCTGGAAATCGCCCGCCGCTTTATGAATGCCGTTGAGGCGTTATAGGGCAGCGGAAACCGATGACTGTAGACAGCAAAAGCCCTGAATAACCGGGGCGAATGCGGAACTGGAATGGTAAAAGGATGAAAATTGCAGTGCTTGATATAGGCGGGACAGCCATAAAGTCCGGTATTTGGGACGGAAATGAGATCGGGATGTTTCGGGAATGGGAAACAAGGGCTTCTGAGGGCGGCAAAGCCCTGATGGAACGCGCAAAGGCGATTTTGCACGGCTGTGGGAGTTTTGACGCAATCGGCATCAGTACGGCGGGACAGGTAGACACATCCGCAGGAAAAATCCACTATGCCAACGACAATATTCCGGGCTATACGGGAATGCCGGTGAGAGAGATACTGGAACAGGAATTTCATGTGCCGGTGGCGGTGGAAAATGACGTGAATGCGGCGGCGCTGGGAGAGATGTACAACGGAGCGGCAAAGGGGCTTTCGGACTTCCTGTGTCTGACCTACGGTACGGGTGTGGGGGGTGCCATTGTCATGGACGGAAAGGGCAGACAGGGCAGTAATTACGGCGGTGGAAGCTTTGGCGGAATTGTGGTTCATCCGGAAGACTGCCGTGCGGGCGAGCTGTGGAGCGGATGTTATGAAAAATATGCATCTGCCACCGCGCTTGTGCGCAGAATGGAAAAGATTGCGCCGGAGCTGGACAGCGGACGGAAAATTTTTGAGTCCATTGAGAGAAAAGAAGTCAGAGAAGCCGTGGACGGCTGGATTGACGAAATTGTATATGGGCTTGTTACACTGATTCATATATTCAATCCTGCGCACATTCTGCTGGGAGGCGGTATACTGGCGCAGCCCTATGTGATAGAAGAGGTTCGGAGGAAGGTGATGCCGCTGATCGGACCGGATATGCGGCATGTGCATATCATCCGGGCATTGCTGGGCAATCTTGCGGGGATGACAGGTGCGGCCATGCTGGCGTCTTTCCTCATTGGCGCCGGGCATGGAAAGGCAGACACATTTTGCGGCTGAAATACCTTAACGGGGCGACGCGGATGTATACAATTTTTTTCAGGGACAGGTATTGACAGTCTCTAACACATATGTTACATTAAAACAACAATTGAAAATACCCGTGAGGGAGTAGTGGCGCGTGATGCGTGACAAGTCAACAACCCCGGCCTTTGGTCTGGCTTGTCTTAATGAACGAGGCTCATACATAGGCAAGTGTTGTACCCGCGTTTCAAGGGTAAAGCACTTGTTTGTGGATGGGTTTTTCTTTTGGAAAAATACCAAAGAAAGAGGGCGGAAAAATGGAACTTGCAATGATTGTTTTCCTGTTTATTGTAGGCATTGTGTTTATCGTAAAGGGCGGAGATTACTTTGTGGATGCGGCTTCATGGATTGCGGAGGTCAGCGGTATCCCCAAGCTGATTATCGGTGCTACTATTGTCAGCCTGGCGACGACGCTTCCGGAGATGCTGGTTTCCGTTAGGGCGGCGGCAAGGGGCAGCGTGGATATGGCTATCGGAAACGCGGTGGGAAGCGTGACTGCGAACATCGGCCTGATCATGGGGATTTCCCTGGTGTGCATGCCGGCAGTGATTAAGCGGGGGGATTACCTGTTCAAGTCCGTGCTGATGCTGGCCGCGGCAGCCCTGATTGTGGTTTGCGGCTTTCAGGGAGAGACGGGAATGGTTATCTCTGCCGCGCTGCTTGTGATTTTCATTCTGTTTTTAGGAGAGAATGTTACCTCGGCAAGGCGTTCCATGAAAGCGGAAGACAGCGGGGAGGAAAAGAAGAAAATCAGCGGGCGGAAGGAAGTGGCCGTAAATCTGATTAAATTTGCAGTGGGTGCGGTGGGAATCGTCTGGGGAGCCGATCTGCTGGTGGATAACGGCAGCGCGCTGGCAGTTATGGCAGGCATTCCGGAGAGGGTTATCGGTGTAACGATTATTGCGGTGGGAACCTCCCTGCCGGAACTGATTACCACAATTACCGCCATTATGAAGAAGCAGTCGTCCCTTTCCGTAGGAAATATCCTGGGGGCGAATATCATTGACCTGACGCTGATTCTGTCGATGAGTGCGTTTGTGTCCGGTAAGGCATTGCCCATTGCAGAGACATCCGCGAGGCTGGATCTTCCTGCGTGCCTGGTTGTGGGATGCATTGCGGTGATACCGGCCATGATCTGTGAAAAGTTCCGGAGATGGCAGGGAATCCTGCTGCTGGCAGTGTACGCGGGTTATCTGTTCCTGACATTGGGGGCAGTGTGAACAGGCAGAGGGAGAATCCGATTCCGATTACGGCCTGTGGGCAGAGAGTGCCGGCGGAATACGGTTAAGAGAAAAGGGATGTGGAGAAATGGAAGCCGTACATGTGACAGCCATTTCCCTGCATCCCTTTTCCGTATAGATCAAGGCGTTGAAGCGGGTATCCTGTGAATATGCGGAAACCGCGCCGTCCCGATCTGCGGCAAAACCGCGCCGTTCTATCTGTCTGAAGTAATTACGGTGATGGGGCTGTCCTCAGGCAGATTCTCCAGAATGGTATTCTGTCCGCACCACACGGTTCGGAAGTCGCTCAGGTTTTCCAGAGGCTTTAAGCTGGTAATATTGTTGTCCGTAATGTCCAGGTACTGCAGCCGTGGAAGCTTTTCAACGAAGTCGATACTGTCCAGCTCCAGCGACGACACATATAACTCTGTCAGGTTGGGGAAGTGCTCAAACATGTCGTAATGGGCTGACAGGCTGACGGCGTCCGGGTTGTTATGGCTAGGGTCATTGAGGATGGTGATGTCATTCAGGGATAAAACCTCCAAGGTTTCATTGGTGGGTAAATTGTCGAAGTCCATTCCCACCTGGCAGTCATCCAAGTACAGGTATTGCAGTGTCGGAATGCCGAATATTTCCTCAATATTACCGAAGACAGGGGTGTCTTCCAGATCCAGCAAGGTCAGATTCGGAAGGCGGGTCAGCGGCTCCAGGGAATCCACATAGGACGAGAAGTCGTTGATTACCAGTGCGGTCAGATTCTGCATGGCGGTAATGGACTCCAGTTCCCATCCGGAACACTCTTCCAGGGACAGATAGGTGACATTGGCCGCATCCTTCAGCGGGGTGAGATCACCGGCGTACTTTACGGAAAGCCATTGCAGCTGCGCCAGGCCCGCAAGAGAGGGGAGCGTTCCGCCGTAGTTTAATTCCAGTTCCATTTGGGTGAGCTGGGTCAGCCCGCTGATAACGGAATAGTCGTCGATTTCGGTATTGTCAAGCAGGGACAGATAGCTCAGCCCGGTACAGGACTCCAGGGCGCTGATATTGGACACCTGGGTATCCTCAATGCCGAAGTTGGTCAGATTCGGCATCTGCCTGATGAAGTCGATGCTTTTCAGCTGAGAGGACTGTATGTTCAGTTCCTCCAGGTTTGTCAGGGTCATAAGCGGGCTGTAGTCGTTCACGTCATCACAGTCGATGAGGCGCAGCCCCAGCAAATCAGGATACTGTGAGAGGGCAGAGAGGTCTTCCACCGACTCATATTCCAGAGACAGGTACAATAAGTTCGGGAAAGCGTCTATCCCCTCCAGGCTGCGTTTAAAAATGCTGTCATATACGCCCAGATCGGTAATGTTCTCCGGATGAGGGATGATGTCTGCCAGTTCCTCAAAGGTATTTTCCGCATAGACGCCATATAAATGCTCCAGGCCTTTCAGGTCGCCTTTTTCCAGGTCATCGTCTATGGAAAACCACTCCAGCCCCGTAAAGGAAGACAGGTCCGACAGCTCCATGCCGAAATCCGTCTGGTAAGTCAGCGTCTGCGTGTCTCCGTTGGAAAGCTGGTAGTGAATGGTATTGTCATCCCTGTTAATCTGAAGGGCAGTGAGGCGGGCAAATTCTTCCGCCGTAATTTGCTGCAAGGGCTTCTGCCAGATGGCCTCCGCAACCTGGCAGAAGAAATCAGATTGCGGTATGGGGGCGTCGGGCGTGTCGTCTTTCGTGAAATCTGCGATGCCGGACGCCTGTGAGGCAGCGGAATCCTGTCCGGAATCGGAGGCTTCTTCTTCCCTGTGGACGGCAGCGGGACCGTTTCCCAAGCCGCCGCCCGTAAACAGATTGTCCAGGGCGCCGGCGCGAAAGAGGACGATTCCTACAAGAGCGGCCAGAGAGACCACGCCCAGGGACACCGCCGTCACAATGGTTACGGTGGAATTGGTGTCGCCGCTCTTTCCGGGCGGGGTATAGGATCCGGAGGCGGATTGCCGCGAAGTGCCGCCGGCCTGCTGTCCGGAGCTGTAGCCGCCGTTGGTCTGGTAGCCGGCCTGCTGTGAAGAATTGTATGCTCCGCCGTTGAAAGATGCGTCCTGTTCGCTCTGGCTCCTGATATAGTAGCCGCATTTCTTACAGGTCATTCGACCGTTTGTCATTTTCAGTTTTGTGCCGCACATGGGGCATTTGGTGGATTCATTCGCCATGGTATTTCTCATCTCCGTCTTGTTATTGTCAGGTTTTTGCTTTGCCGCAGGGTGTTTACGAAATTCATTATAGCAGATAGAAGTCTTTTTGCAAACAGGGTACTTTTCAAATTTTCCGGAAGCAGATGGAAGGCCTTTTGTATCTGAAACGGTTGCCTTTGTCCCGGAAGTCTGGTACAATTTTCAACAGAGTAAGGGCGCCGAAGTGGCTTTGCCCTTTAGGGCTGCGGCGCGGTGATGATGAAATCAGGAGGAGAAAGAATGGCGGAAGAAGGAAGAAAACAGGATATGGGCAGCGGCAGCATTCCCAGGCTAATGCTGAATCTGGCGGTGCCTGCAGTGGTGGCACAGCTCATTAACATGCTGTATAATATCGTGGACAGAATTTATATCGGGCATATACCGGAGGCAGGGGCATCCGCGCTCACCGGCGTAGGATTGTTTCTTCCTATTTTGATGATGATTAATGCATTTGCCATGCTTGCGGGTGCGGGCGGGGCCCCGCGTGCCGCCATTGCCATGGGGAAAAATGACAGGGAAGGCGCACAGAAGATTCTGGGAAACTGTTTTTCAGTGCTGATGCTGTTTGCGGCAGTGCTTACAGTCCTGTTTTATATCTTCGCGCCCCGGCTGCTGAGGCTGTTCGGCGCCAGTGATGTGACGCTGCCCTATGCGTTATCCTATGCGCGCATTTATATTTTAGGCATTGTATTTGTAATGATTGTCATGGGGCTGAATCCGTTTATCACCACGCAGGGATTTGCCAAATTCAGCATGATTACCACAGTGGTGGGAGCGGTCTGCAATATTATTCTGGATCCCATACTGATTTTTGTCTGTGATATGGGCGTGCAGGGGGCGGCGGTGGCCACTGTCATCAGCCAGGCTGTCAGCGCGGTGTGGGTGCTTTGTTTTCTGAGAGGTTCCAGGACGATGCTGAGGCTGACACCGGCTGATATGAAAATTGAGCCGCGGGTTATTTTGCCTTGTCTTGCCCTGGGTATCTCTACGTTTGTCATGCTCAGCACGGAGAGCATACTGAATATCAGCTTTAACAGCAGCCTGTCCCGTTTCGGCGGGGATGTGGCAGTGGGGG